>OFMH01000007.1_pt1 | contig 137356 bp, 122 predicted proteins | sample 1541761 | NCBI WGS metagenome assembly OFMH01 (sample SAMN04209249, study PRJEB22552) | human gut metagenome | biome: gut; material: feces | host: Homo sapiens | place: USA: Oklahoma
CCCCACTGCTGCCTCCCGTAGGAGTTTGGGCCGTGTCTCAGTCCCAATGTGGCCGTTCACCCTCTCAGGCCGGCTACTGATCGTCGCCTTGGTGGGCCGTTACCTCACCAACCAGCTAATCAGACGCGGGTCCATCTTGTACCACCGGAGTTTTTCACACTGCTTCATGCGAAGCTGTGCGCTTATGCGGTATTAGCAGTCGTTTCCAACTGTTGTCCCCCAGTACAAGGCAGGTTACCCACGCGTTACTCACCCGTCCGCCACTAAATTTACAATCGCTAGGCTTCATGTAAATTCCGTTCGACTTGCATGTGTTAGGCACGCCGCCAGCGTTCATCCTGAGCCAGGATCAAACTCTCATGTTAAAAAGTTTTTTTCCTGCCAGTTTTATCTGGCATTGTTTACTGTTAATTCGGGTAGCTTCTCGATCTTTTTCATCGATCTGCTTGTTCTTGAATCTCGCAATTCATTTTTCTGAAAATCTTGGAATTTTCAGGGTTGCATTACTGTTTATTTGTCAAAGATCAGTGATTCTTTTGTTGCTGTTGTTCTTAGCGGCAACTCTGATATCTTATCATGACCGCTTTCGTTTGTCAACAACTTTTTTGATTTTTTCAAATCTTTTTTCCAACCGAAAAACCTTCGTTTCTGCGGTGGATTTTCATACTACCATATTGTTTCCTGCTTTGTCAACAACTTTTTACATTTATTTTTCAAAGCATTTACAATGGCATAAAAGGCGTAAAAAAAGAAATCTCAATCTCTTAAGATTCTTCTCTTACTTCCTATTGGTAGTAAACGGAGAAAGAGGGATTTGAACCCTCGCGCCGGTTGCCCGACCTACACCCTTAGCAGGGGCGCCTCTTCAGCCTCTTGAGTATTTCTCCATAATCTGAAAATCGTCTCTACCAATATGTTATTGGCGTCATTTCGTGACGCAAAAATTATTATACATAAGGTCTATGTGTTTGTCAATTGCTTTTTTTATTAATTGTAGATATTGTTTATAAATATTCTTTAATAGCTTCTTCAATCCTGGATTTTACAAGATCTGCAATTTCGGGAGTCTTTAATTGTTTATATTCTTCATAGCAGATTGGTTTCAGATAAATTAATTTTACAGTTACCGGGGCTATGGACTTTTCATCAAAAGGTTTGTATGAATCAATCAGAGCACAGGGAACAATGGGGCATTTAGCCCTGACCGCACTTTTGAATGTTCCTCCCTTAAACGGAAGCAGCTGATTCCCCATGCGACTTCTGGTTCCTTCCGGGAAAATCAGAAAGTTTCTTCCCTTCTTTACTTCTTCGGTCATCTGATTGATTACCTGAAGAGACTGTTTAATGTCTTCTCTGTCTATTGCAATTGCATGCAAAGCCTTAAATACCTGCTTTAACAGTATTACGTTACTGACTTCCTTTTTATATACCACAGAAAAAGGAACCGGACAGGATTCCAGAAAAACAAGCGCATCAAACATTCCCTGATGATTCGGGAAAAAAATAAAACCATTTTCTTTGGGAATATTTTCCAGCCCATAGCTTTCTATTTTTACTCTTCCGGCCCGATTGGCTGCCTTAGTTACTTTTTTAATAAATGCATAGTTTTCTTCCAGATTGAAGTTCTTCCGGGTTCCCAACCACCAGATACGCATCAGATAATACGGTACTTTATAAAAAAGTCTTACTACCATTAATATAATTCTGTACATATGTTATCTCCAGTTGCCTCACTCCCGGCAATACTCCTTCGTCGCCGTCTCATATAGATTATTACCCTGTGCATCAATGACTACGATTACCGGGAAATTGTTGACCGTCAATCTACGAATAGCTTCTGTGCCCAGATCATCATAAGCAATCACTTCCGACGAGGTAATTGACTTTGACAATAATGCGCCTGCGCCTCCTACTGCAGCAAAATAAACAGCTCCGTTGCGAACGATCGCATCCGCTACTTCCTTTGACCTTTTTCCCTTTCCGATCATTCCTTTCAGTCCAAGATCAAGAAGTCTCGGTGCATACTTATCCATTCTGCTGGCTGTGGTCGGTCCTGCAGATCCTATTTGTCTGCCCTCTCTGGCAGGAGACGGTCCCATATAATAGATCACATTATTTTCCATTTTCAGCGGAAGTTCTTCTCCTCTGTCCAGAGTCTCCTGCATTCTCTTGTGCGCTGCATCTCTTGCCGTATATATTGTGCCTGTTAAATATACATAATCCCCCGCCTTTAATGAGTGGGCATCTTTCTCACTAAGTGGTACATTTACGTATCTGTCCATACTGTTTTCTCCATTGCTTTGTCATCCGGGATATCAGATTTCTCTGACTGCGTGTCTGTTCACATGGCAACATATATTTACCGCAACCGGTAATCCGGCAATATGGGTTGCATATGTGTTAATATTTACCGCAAGTGCCGTTGTTGTCCCTCCCAATCCACCGGGACCTATGCCGGTTCTGTTGATCTTCTCCAGCATCTCTTCCTCCAGTTCTTTTACATAAGGGATCTCAGAGTGTTTATCAATCGGTCTGGTCAGAGCCTCCTTCGCCAGCAAAGCACATTTTTCAAAAGTGCCGCCGATACCCACTCCCACCACCATCGGCGGGCAAGCATTCGGTCCGGCATCCTTTACGGCAGTAAGGATTGCGTTTTTCACACCTTCTATTCCATCCGCCGGCTTCAGCATAAACACCCGGCTCATATTTTCACTTCCAAAACCTTTCGGTGCAACAGTGACAGTAATGCGGTCTCCGGGAATAATACTGTAATGAATGATTGCCGGTGTATTATCCCTGGTATTTTCACGATAAATCGGATCTCTTACCACCGATTTACGCAGATATCCATCCACGTATCCGCGGCGAACTCCCTCGTTCACAGCATCTTCCACATTTCCGCCTACAAAATGAACATCCTGACCTACTTTCAAAAACACCACGGCCATACCGGTGTCCTGGCAGATAGGAATCATATCTTTCTCTGCAATTTCCATATTTTCCTGTAGCTGACTCAGAATCTGTCTGCCTAAAGGAGCCTGTTCCCGATTTTGTTCCTCGGTAAAAGCAGTCTTCATATCTTCCGACAGATAATGATTGGCCTCGATACACATTTCACTGATATTTTGCGTTAAAACGCTCACATCTACTGTTCTCATACTCTCACCATGTTATTCTGTAATTGTTCTGCGAACCTCTTCCAGTTCTTCCGGTGTGCTCTCTCCCGGTGTCCATAAAATCTTCTGTCCGTCATTCACATAGCGGGGAATCAGATGCATATGAAAATGCTGGACTGTCTGTCCAGCTGCTTCTCCATTGTTCTGAACAATATTCAAGCCGTCGCAGTTCAGTTTTTCCTTCATTTTTATCGCAAGCTTCTTCGCAAGGACAAATACTTTCGATGCTGTCTCATCCGGCAATTCATATAAGTTATCCGCATGCTCCTTGGGTAAAATAAGAGCATGACCCTTTGTTGCCGGTCCAAGATCCAGAATTACTCTGAAATCTTCGTCTTCGTACAATGTTTTGGAAGGAATATCTCCATTCGCAATTTTACAGAAAATACAATCCTCTTTTTTCATCTTTCTCGCTCCTATCTGTTTATCTATCCTTTTCCTCAAACGGAAATGCCTGATCCAAGGTTCTCAAAATACGGAAATCCCCTTTCATGCGCTGCATAACGCCGGACATAAATGCTCTCTGAAAAGTCATTCTTCCATTTATAATATCTTCCATTGCAGCTCGGTTCATAGACATCTCAACATCGTGTTTTTCGGTTTCTCCGTAGCCGCATTCCACAGAGGTCCCATTCACTGCAATCCACATAGGTGCTTTCTTTTCTTCTATTATAATAGTATAAATTGCTTCAAAACCCGGTTGTGGAACAAATGCCTTCTTAAATTCACTGAGATATTCTTCTTCACCATCTGCTCCGTTATTATCCATCATTCCACGGAACATGCTGGTAAGCTCCTGAATATCCTCTTTCTGCCTCTGCACATAACTGTCATCCGACACATACTCCGACAGCTGCTCCGTCTCCTGCGGCGTAAGATTAATGGATTTCGGAATTGTAATTTTCTGTCTCATCACCTTATTACTGGCCGGAAAACTGGCCAGTTTCTGATTGATGGTGCGATACATGTTCTCCGCTTTTTTCTCAATAATATGGCCATACTGCTCATTCATTTCCAAAGACACAGTATTCTCTATATATCCGCAGATTCCACTGCAGGGCAGTCCACCCAGGATCTCCCATGCCGTAGCCAGGTTCAGTTTACCTTCCCTCTCTCCATATGTAGTAGACATTACTACCGGACACATATAAATACCGGCAATGGGTTCCTTATCACCATATAGCCAGCAGGCATCCAGAAATTGCTGCATATAGCCGCCAATACCGTACCATTCCACCGTAGTTGCCAGGATAATACCGTCTGCTTCTTTTAGCGTCTGCGGCAATGTTGTAATGTTGGTCTTGCCGTCATAGAGGTTATACCGCTCCACGTGTACACGCAGCTCCTCCAGGACTTCCTGCATTTTGTTGATGACATAAATGGTAGGATCATCAATAATCCCCCGTCCTCCGTAATAGATATTGATATTCAAGTCTACACCTCTCGATTTCTTTTTTGCTTTCTTATCATACAGAGCAATGCCCCTGCCAGGAAACCGGTCAAAAGCCCGCCCACATGCGCTGCATTGTCCACGTTCTGCGCCGTGAATCCATTATAAAGAGATAACGCGATCATCAGTATTACTCGTTTGGGTGTAACATCCGGCATAGATCTCCGATCCAGTAAAATCCATGCCAACAACACTCCGTCCAAGCCGAAAATCGCACCGCTCGCCCCTACCGAAGCAATTCTTTCCATTGCTATCACCTTATAAATCAGAGAACAAATATTGGCGCCGATCCCGGATAATAAATACAGAATCAAAAACTGTAAATGCCCTGTTACTTTTTCTATCATTGCTCCCAGAAAAAACAGGATTGCCATATTATTAAAAAGGTGCTCTATGCCCGCATGTAAAAAGGTGGATGATAAAATTCTTCCATACTCCCCATACCGCAACACAGCTACTGCGTCCAGTTCGCCTATATTATATAACAGATCCCCCGTAAAAGTACATATCAGATACACAATAACATTGATTACCACAAGTGTTCCGCACACAATAGGAAGGTTCTGTCTTTTTTGCATCTATCCTGTTCCTCCGGAAATGATCATCCTTAATATCAATATCTAAAATGTACCACTGTTTCCGGCATTGCGTCAACCAAAAGGATGTCATACTTATATCAACGGTATATTAATGTCCTTTTTCCAAAGGTTATCTCATCACCCTCTTCCAATTTTCTTTTCTCATAAGGCTGCATGCGAAGCCCGTTTTTGAAAGTTCCATTCGTGGAATTCATATCTTCCAGATAATATCCGTCTTCTTCTTTTACAATTCTGGCATGAAGTCTGCTGATCGACAGATCCTCCAGTACCAGATCCGCCTCTCCCCTTTTCTTGCCTATTGTATAAGCTTCCTGGTCCAATGTTGCGATCAGTGATCCTTCTTCCGTCAGCAATCGATGTTTTATTTCACGCATTGCCGACTGTTCTCCCATATATACAGTCCGACCCATATCTTCCTCTTCATATGCCGTTTCCTCTGCTACCGCATATCCGTTCATGGTCAGTTGCAGATTTCTGCTATAATTTTCCCTTTCTTGTTTCTCTTTCTTTTTGCGGTTTTCCCATAATGCAAATAAACTCTTTTTCTCACCTGTCGTTCGATTTTCTTCCCGTTTATTCTCTATTTTTTCTTCTGCCGGCAAAATATCCTCCGTCTTCTGTTGTATCATTTCCTCTTTTGTATGTTCTGTCGGATCGATTCCGGAGATCCGCAGGCATTCCGCATCTTCATAAATTTTCTGCTGCAGATACACTTCTCCGGCCGTCTCATACTGTTCATATGCCTTATACAAATATTCCACCATTTCTTCATCCTGGTAATCAATATGTTCTATCAGGTATTCCAGTAATTCATGAAAACCGGTCTCCTGCCTGCAATAAGGAATATATATGAAATAGAAATCATTCTTTTCCAAATCCTGATAGATATGATTCGGAAACCATACGATATTGCTCTCCTCCAATAAAAAGCGGGACATTTCCTGTCGGACTCTTCTCATGCTCCACAAAAAATCAGTCAGCCACTGTCTGTTTATCACCTTTTTATCAAAAAGCTGTGCTATATTCTGTCTAGACGTAATGTCATAATACAAATAGGCATTTCCATCAATATATCGCAAGCTGCATGGGAGCAATCCCTTGATTCCTCCCCGACTGATCATACAATATTGATATCTTTTTTCCTCTGGCTTTTCTCCCAGAGCCATTCTTTCATAGTTTGCATTCAGGCTTCGAATATATTCTGTATTTATCATAGCTAAACTTTCCCTTCTTAATTATTTTCTTCCGTATTATCCCTTTTGTTCTGTGCATTTCTGCTTCTTCTCAGCCAAAATACCGGCGAAATCCTATCCACTTGAAAAGAAGCTTTGGCACTCCAATATTTTTCTTGCGTTCCCATACCGGCAAAAGGATATCTGAGTCGTCCTGCCTTTTCAAGAATGACATCGTTTTTTTCCAGATTCCACAATGGGTCCTCATTCTCCCACACAATATATTTCTCCTCGTCAAAATGCAATGCTTTCTTCTGCATATAGTCATTCAGCTGCTCTTTTGTGAGTGTCCACTTACTTCCGCTGAGAACGGTCGCTTTTCCTATATCCTGTTCCAACAGGCATCTGTCATATTGAAAAAGTAACAAATAGGTCATTAATAAAATAACTGACAGAATTATCGGGTAAAGAATTGCAGCTTCTACTGTAAAATACGCATCAGACTCTTTTTTCATAATTACATTTCCTCCGGTTTTATATCATCCAGGTGGTTAAATAAGCCAAAAATAAAAAAGGAATGTACGGAATACGCCTTTTTCGATCCCGTCTAAGCATATAAAGAATCATAGAATACAGAAATATATAAATAAGGCTCAGACAAAATATAAGCAATGCCTGTCCATCTCTGCATATACTTCCCAACTGGATCAATACAATGCCGTCCGCCATGCCGATTGCTTCCGTCATCTTTGTCAGTAGAAGCAATATTATCCCCGGTACCGTTTCTACAATAATCCCTGTTTTCCAGCCCATTATGCAGATATCTGTTATGACAAGTAAGCTTCCTAAAAACAGCAGCCATACCGGAATTGTTCTTTTCCGAATATCACACAGGCTTATTTTTCCGAGATAAACACTCCATATGATTTTTTCCACCCAAAATACCATTTTGTTTTACCTATCTTTCGAATTGTTTCCCCTGCATCTGCTACACACTTCATATTTGAAAGCTTCCTCTTTGGGAATTTTTTGTACTGTCCGTTTTAATCCGGGACAATCCCGCCGGCTGTGATAACATTCTCCGTTTTCCGAAACGAAAAATAGCAGTCCTCCTGTCGGATGCGGTATTTTGTCTGTGCATTTCTCACATGGTCTGTACTCCCGCAGAGCCTCTGTCGCTTCCACCACACGGACGGATAGCCGAATGTGCGTACATTCTCTGTTCGTATGATATACTCTGCCGTTTTCCGTAACATATATATACTCTTCGTCTTCCGGCTCCGGAATTTCATACCCATTCCACATATGGCCGTAATAACGATTGGCCATTCGAAATTTTTTGAATCCTGACAGTTGAGATATTCCCGCAATCCTATAAGTCATATTGATTGTATAAATGTCACCTTCAATATTGCTCTCCAAGAACTGTAATCCATCACTTCCTCCGTCCAAAGGTGACATTTCCAGATATTCCTCTCCCAGCTGTTCTTCGATCTGTTCCTTGACATAAGTATAAGATACAGCAACTGCCTCCAGTCTGTGATCTGCAGAACCCTGCTCTCCATCCGGCAATGCACCGTAGACGCCGATCTGCCGCCCGGCATTCCACAATGCCACTTCCAGATTTCCGTGCAGCCTTATGATTTCTATGGCATTACCCATAGAAATCACAAAAAAGCAAAACAGGGGCAGCACCAGCGCTGCTTCTACCGTCATACTTCCCCTGACGCAGGTCCTTTGGAGCATGGGCAGTGATATCCTCTTTATGTATTCAATGACTAATGATAATTTTGCGGGGAGAATTTTTTTACATGGGTTAAGAATATTTCTTATTTTCGGAGAAGGTCTCATGTGTTTTTGTTTCATAGTTGTCTTGCATTGTTCCCATAAAGAGGACATCACCGCCCACCTCCTTTTTACTCCGACATACCCGTCGCCGCTTCGAAGGACGTTATATAGGATTTCTGGCGTTCTATCTCAACACTATATCCATATCGGCTCTTCACCTTTACATTCATTTGAAGTTCCGCAATACATGCATCCAGACAAAAGTTCTGATTTCCGGTGGTAACTCTGATATCCTGCTCCACAATATTCATTGCTCTGTAGGTGACGGTTCTTTCATCACAAAGTAGCAAAAATATTCTCAGATAGTCCTCATAACCCAGATCCGTCACAGCATCCGCATCTCCAGAACGTCCCTCATCCGTCAGGTTTCCCTGTAATATCGTCTGTAATCCACAGTGCCAGGTGCTGTCACTTTTCAGTAAAGGTATTTTGTCTCCGGCAAGCATTGTTCTGACATCATACACGCTCTCCGCAAATGCCCACCCAAGTATCAATGAGATTGTAAACAATTCTCCTATTTCCGGAACCATCATAACTGCTGCCAGCGCTTCACCCAAAACTTCCGCAACCGCATATTTTTCTTCACTTCCGAACAAATAAGCGGCATTTGCGGCTTCCCTGATCGCAAATATCCTGTTTATCACATAACGAAGATTTTCCCGGTCACTTTCTTCTCCTGCAATGATATATTCCACCTGATACCACAGTGGACTGCTTTTTTTCTCAGTACTATACCTTCCCATATATTTCAGCAGATACTCATGAAATAGTATTCTTTCCTTCTCTTTTTCCCATTCCGTCTGTGATTGCAGCGCAATATTTCCCCGATTGATCTGATCTCGTTCCTCTCTCGCTTCTATGAATTGTTCTGTTTCTATTCTGCGATCTGAAATCTCTTCTTCGGGAAGCACCAGTGAAAGTATTCCGCTTTTCTTTTTTTCCTCCAATGCCTCTGTGGGATTTTCGATATGAATTACTTTTCCGTCAGCCGTTTCTCTTCCGTCGTATTCCCGGATCTGCGCATCCACGGTCTGTTTTTCTTCTTCTACACTGCGTTCCAACAGTCCACGGGATTTTATGGTCTTCACCCATTCTTTTATCTGTTGCAAAAGTCCGATGCCGACATCATCTTCTATTGCGTCCACCGCCATTCTGCGAAAGACTTCTCCATCCCCATCGGTCACAAAAGCAGCCTTTGTCATTTCTGCTTTTTCTGCTTCCAGCGCAAAAAAATCACGATACAGAAATTTATCGAGGAAAATATCTTCCAGCGAAAAATTGTGATTCATATATTCCAGGAGGTGTTCTTCTGTCAATTTTGTCGTCCCATGCACGGTTCCATAGGAACAATCTACTGCGAAAAGATTATACTGTGCGAATAACTCTCTGTGATATTCCGCCAGAATACTATCCATTCCTATGTCCATAACACATTCTGTTTCCAGACAGATTCCCCGGTACCGGCAACCTTCTATCAACGCAAGGCACAGTGAAATCATCACACCAAGTGTAAGCGCAAGATATATTGTCATGTATCCGTTTTCTTTCATAAGGGCATGCTCTTATATTTTTTTCGTCTGGCTGGTAATTTTACTGAAAATAGAATTAACGATCTCCGTAATCTTTTCTTTAAAGATCACTACAAGACCCACCAGTACCACGATGATCAGAATCACCTCTACGGTTCCCATTCCATCCTCTTCTTTTATAAATTGTCGAAACGTTTTTAAATGGTTCATATTTTTCTCCTTTTCTAAACTCCCACATTGGAAAACGCGGGAAACATAATTAAAATCATAACAACCAAGAGTAGCATTATCATTGGTAACAATAATTTTGTAGATGCCTCCTCACATAATTTTCTGGCATTGCGCATTCTCATTTCTTCTGCTTCTTTTGCCTCTTCGCGCAATTGCTGTAAAAGCATGGTGCTTCCCTTTTTTACATTTTGCGTAAGGAAAGTACTCAATCGGATATATTCGCGAACTCCTGTCCTTTTTCCAAATTTTTCATATGCTGCGCCCTCCGACACACCCATACGGATCTCACGGACTGCAATCAATAATTCTTCGTATGCTGCCTGTTCCTTTGCTCCTTTCTTCCGTGTCTGTTCATAATCTTCCGCTATCTTATTCACTGCTGCCCGTACCGTCAGTCCTGCTTCCAGATATAATGTTATTTTTTGCAGTATTTCCGGGTACTTCCTTTTTTCTTCCTGCTTCTTTTTCTCTACAAGCTCATGAATATCCCGATCTTTAAAAAAGAAGACTGCCACAATCGTCACTAACGTTCCCAACAGTAATTGAAGCTCCGTCAGATTTCTCTGTCTCCACGATACCTTTTTACCGTCAATTGACTCAGGCAGCATAAAAGCTTCCTGCTCCGGATCTGATGTCTGTGCATTTTCCAGCATTATTTCCAGAACAGCTTTTTCACTTTTGTCGATTGCATCACTCTGATTTTTTACGGTAACCGACGTTTCTGTCTCCCATTGGTATTCGTCGTAAGCAAGTTCCGCTTTCAAGTGCACCGTGCTGTCCTGCTCCTGAGGATATACTTTCCCCTCCGGACTGATAACATCCATGCAGTCGCTCTTCCATGTAACCGTAAAAGGGTAATCATCATATTCCTCCTGCAATTGCAGATCTTCCCTGACACAGTCCAATGATTCATTGCCTCCGCAGATCAGGCCCGGCAGCTCCTCCCGGAAAGCATCAAACAATTTTTGCAATTCCTCCTGACGGTATTTTCTGGGTTGTACTGTAAGTGCAAAGGAATATTGACTTCCATCCTCTACTTTTCCGATAATAACATAGTCCTTGCTTCCGCTTCCGGAATCTGCCCTCTTCATCCAACCGTTTTTTATAGAATTTCCTTCACTTTTTCCAAGTACAACAAACAATATCAGAAGAATTCCCACGAAAAATATCATGAGGGACATTGTTAACTTCCTTACATAATACTCTGTAATGCGCTCCTCCTGATTTTCTCCGGGATATAAACGGCTCAGATCTGTCTTTACCCTGTCTCTTCCCGGAACCGGTATTTTCCACAGGTGCATTTTCTTGTATATTATGAGCACTACCTGATAGCAGATCTCCACTACACCCTTTTTTCGTTCCATAGTATTCTCCCTTTAGAGACTTTCACCAATCCGTTCCATGATCTTCTCTCCTACGATATAGGCGCACAAATAGATTGCTAGGCATACTGTCATTATGATATATCCGGTTATGTTATGATACAGCGATACAAAATAACCCGGATATGTGACACCTATATAGAATGAGATTGCAAAAGGCATCACTTCCATCACTCTCTGTTCCAGGCGTCTTCCCTGCAGCAATGTCATCATCTCCTGTGTCGTCTCCACTTTATCGCTGATCAATTCTGCAGTATTTCGTATGATCTGCGATACATTGCCTCCTCCCCTTTTCGCCACGGAGAGTATCGTCGAAAACTGCTGAATCTCCTCACATCCGCTGCGTTCTGCCAGATCTCCTATCAGTTCTTCCAATGTGATATTTACGATCATTCCTCTACGGATCAGTTCCAGTTCACCATACATTGCGGATCGTTCGCCAAAAAGCAGACGAATATCTTCTCTGCTCTCCAAGAAAGCATTTTCCACGGCGTATCCGGTTCTGAGTGAATTAGCAACTGCCAGAAGACATTCCTTGAACTGCACGGTCAGTTCCCATCGTTTTTTCTCCCTCTGTTTTCTGACACATTTCCGGAAATAAAGGATTCCCGGGAAAATAAAGAGAATGACAGCAAACACCGAACGATAGAAGAACCAGGAAAAAAAGAGAATTCCGGCTGCTGTGCGCAGCAAAGGATTCATCAATTCACGAAAGTCCGGCCGCTTTAAGTTTCCCTTCATGAAGCAAGCCTCCCTTTTTCTGTAATTTACCAACTACATTACCTTCGCTGCTCTCCCCCAGTTCTTCAAAGCAGTACAATGGATTCAGACGGATTTCGCCGTTCTCACAACCCACTACTTCTGTAATTTCCAACACCTTTCTGCTTTTATCCCGAATTCTCCCCAGGTGCACAATAATATCCACGCCGGATGCTATCTGGTTGCGGATCGCCGGAAGCGGCAGATCCATTCCCATGAGTACCATATTCTCCAGTCTCGACAACATATCTGCTGCACTGTTTGCATGCCCCGTAGACATACTGCCGTCATGCCCGGTATTCATGCATTGCAGCATATCAATAGCTTCCGCGCCTCTCACTTCGCCTACAATGATCCTGTCGGGCCGCATCCGCAGAGATGAGCGGATAAGTTCCCGGATTCCGATCTCTCTGCATCCTTCCGCATTGCCATTACGTGTCTCCAGGCGCACCAGATTGGGAATTCCCTGAAGTTGCAGTTCAGCGCTGTCTTCGATGGTGATGATCCGCTGTTCCGGCGGAATGAATCCGGATAATACATTCAAAAAGGTCGTCTTTCCGCTACCGGTTCCTCCACTGACGAAAATGTTATATCCCGCCTTTACCAGTGTCTTCAAAAAATCCGCAGCTTCCGGAGATATAGTTTCCATCGCGATCAGTTTTTGCATGGTGATCGGTTTATCCGGAAAACGTCTTATGGTAATGATGGGTCCATTCAATGCAATGGGACTCATCACAATGTTCACACGGGCGCCATTGCTTAATCGCGCATCAACAATTGGTGATGCCTCATTTACCACTCTGTTACATCCGGCCACGATCTGTTGAATCACATCCTGGAGCTTTTCCATGGAATCGAAAGCCCGATCCAGTTCCTGCAGCTGTCCGTCCCTCTCTACAAAAATATGATCCAGTCCATTGATCATAATCTCCGTAACAGAGCTGTCATCCACAAAAATCTGCAGAATATCCAGCCGTCTCAGGGAATCAAACAATTCCTTACGCAATCGTCTCCGCAATTCCACAGAACACAATTCCAGATTTTCCTGTTCCATGAGAACTTCATCAATCGTATCCTCTACCTCTTCATCCGTATAGTCTCTTCCGTAATCCAGTCTCTCCTGCACCATTTGTCGAAGCTTTCTTCTCTGTTCCAAGTAATCCATTTTTTCTCTCCCTGTTCTAATTTTCCAGCATTGCTATTTCTTTCCTCACATACTCCGCCAATTCTCCTCTGGTAAATTGCTCCATTTCTGTGGGAAGCTTTTGAAAAAAGGGTAAAGCAAGTTTACGGGTTTTGCCTTTTACCGTGTCTTTTTCGCACAAAGCAAGCAATTGCTCATATTGATCCAGTTTCATTCGTGACATTTTATCTTCTTTGGTCAGCGTAAATACTTTGGTGCATATCTGCAGTACCTCAAACAATCCCTGTATACTTTCGCTCAGATCCAGTATGACATATTCATATTTTCCGAGTTCTTCGATCCGTTGGAAGAGGTTTCTCCACTCTTCCGGCGGGATTTCCAACAGGTTCTGACCGTTGCGCATCGGGGGAATGTAATCCAGACCGCCTTTGTGCTGGATGACCGTCTGCATCCGTAAAGAAAATTTTCCCGCATCTCCTGTCAGAAAATACAGCAGATCTGCAAGGTCTCTGCTCTGTCTCTCCGGAAGGAGTTCTGAGATCCCAATATAGTGTTCAAAATTGAGATACAAAGTGGGATGTTTTTCTGACAACAATTGGCCCAGCGTCAGTGCAAAAGAACTTTGCAGACATCGATGTACCGGGGAATAGATACCTATAAATTTTGTCTTATACTCTGCACACAAAAACGGCAATTGTGTTCCCACCGTCTCCACATACAATTCCAGCAATTCCTTCCACACCTTGTCAGCTTCCTGGTACTTATTGATATTCGGAAACTGGTGAAAGCGAAGTGTCCCGCTTTCATTAAGAATCGCCTGGCATGCCGGCTCCAATGTACTCAGCGTATCCATGCAGGAAGATTCCGCCACTACCAGCATTGTCACCTCCCCATTTTTCTCCCGTTCCAACAGTTCCTCCATCTTTGTGTATGTATGGATCTCCCATGGCAGTTCCTTCTGCCTTCTCAAAAACTCCGAAAGAAGTCTCGCATACTCTTCTTCACGGTCGAACAGAACCATAACCGCTTCCTTCTGTTCCATCAATAAATTCCTCCTATGTATAACAGCACACTGCAAAACACGGGACCGGCCATACAGATTCCGCTTGCCGGATGTGCTCTCTCCTCTGCAAAATACGCCTTCCAGCGTCCACAGCGGACAACATCCCACACATATTCACCCAGATAACACAATCTGTCCCACAGATTACGTGCCAGGTACATTTTGCAAAGTGCAAAAACTGCTGCGAATAGCAGCGCGAAAAATAGAAAACAGAGAACTTTTTCACCGGAAAAATATCCTGCACAGACAGCCAGGAGTTTCACGTCACCGGCTCCCATGGCACCAATATAAAAAAACAGATAGAATGCCACTGTCGTCAGTAAAACATTGCAAAAATATTCCATAATCCCATAAATCCCCTGTTCCCACCATCGGAATGCCGCTCCGGCGATCAGGCAGCTCAGGATCAGACCGTTGGGGATTCTGCGGCTTCTGTAATCATATCCGCAGGCAATACTTAATAGAAAACATAATACACACTTTATTACTGTGTTCGTTGCATTCTCACTCTCCTTTCCTTCGATTTACAAGTGGTAATGTGGGATGACTCTATCCCATAAAAGAATTCTTTCAGATCTTATAAGATATTTGATACAACCATCGCGATTGGTTGTAAGATGGATTATAGCCGTTGTTTTTCCGTCTGACAAGTGTTTTTCCGTAAAAAAATAATCTTTGGCACATTTTAACAGTCACCTTTCTCATACGTCCTTCCAAAATCCCGCAACTCCTTGATTTTACGGCATTTTCATCTGTCAAAGCATATGATAAACTGCCAGGCCGTATAATACCAGGATTCCCGGAAAGCCCAAAATACCCACTGTCAGAGCCGTAGCTGCATTGATTCCCACTGCTACCGTGAATCCCAGGATCTCTATCCCCCAATTTAGAAAATACATAAAGATCACTCCAAAAACACTCCGCAATACAAGGTTTAAAAACCACTCCGCCTTTTTTCCCAAAAAACTTATGGCAAAGAGCAGGACTGCTGCCCCAATAATCCACAATAGATTCTCCGGATGCTCCATTGTTGTCCTCCCGATCTTTCCGCTGTTTGTTATAATCTATTCCCATTTTTCGCAAAAATGTCTTCCAGTTTTATGTTAGGCAGGTATATTTTCCCTTTCTGCTTCCTATACTGTTAGCAGAAAGGATGGATTTTTACATGAAAATCTTTTTTAGTCAGGTAAATACAAATTCCGAAATGATCGAAGAAGATCTCGCACCGTTGGATTTAAAAGAATCCATAAGAAAAACCCGCCAGGCTCTGGATATCGCCTATGCGGGTTTCGATAATGCAATCGAAAGTGATCTGATCGACAGTTATATCTATGAAATTAATGCTTTGCAGAAACGGTATCAGCACCTCACCGAACTCGCCGCTTCCCAGCCGGTGCGGCAGGAAAAAACTTTATACCAGCATTCCCCGATTCGAGCCCTGGTCAGCCATGTTTTCGGTTAACTGATTTCTTCCGTAAGTCAGTCCCGCATACACGGTCTGCGAATTATTCATCACAGGACCGGAAGAATTCTGATCCTGAATCTGTCTGTAAGCATCACAGAGCGGTGCTATAACCTTCCGGATATCCTGCAGCGCCGTTCTGTCGGCTTTTGCTTCGCACGCCGCCAGTCTGCGGATACAATACAGATACAGCCTGGAAAGCTCTGTCGCCGGACTGTACTGTCTGTGAAGAGAATTTAAAAGCTCATTGATACAGCCTCTTGCTCTGCGAACTGCTTCCAAAAGTTCTGCGTCATCCGCAGCCTGTTCGCCGTCTGTAAGATACTGTAATGTCATTTCGTAGAGAATGACCACCAGCTGTGTGGCATTGGCTTGTGTGATCCGCAAGGTAAATTGTTGTTTACATTCTTTTGTCATTTTGAATCCTCACTTCATCGGAATCCATTACTGCAACAGCTGTAACACCTGGGACGGTCTCTCGTTTGCCTGGGCCAGCATGGAGGTTCCTGCCTGTGCCAGGATCTGATAAGTGGTATAGGAAGTCATTTCCTCCGCCATATCCACATCCATAATACGGGAATATGCCGCGGTCATGTTCTCACTGGTAACATCCAGGCTGTTAATGGAAGACTCCAGACGGTTCTGAAATGCTCCCAGTCTGCCGCGGACGGAGGATACATATTTGATGGCTCCGTCTACTCTTGAGATGGCATCCTTTGCCCCTTCCTGCGTATTCACATCAATATCTTCAATTCCCATGTTCTGCAGAGTAACCGCGGGAATATTAACCTCCAGTACCTGTCCTTCGTTGGCTCCGATCTGCAGACGCATTGCTCCGATACCGGTAGCATCGATCTTCATGCCATCATAGGAATCTCCCTCTTTTGTTTCCGATACATCCAGACGCATTTCAAAGCCGTTCGTGCCGGTGATCGTCAGAAGATTATCCTTCATATCCGTCTTTAAGGGTTCTACCTCTTTAAATCCGTCTCCGAATTTAATATCTCCGTCTACTTCAAAATTTCCCTCTGCATCTTTCTTAAATTTCATAGACTGTATGGTATATTCTTTTACCGGTACATCCGGAGAGCAATAATTTACTTTAATCTCCTGCTTATCGGTGTATCCCTTGAGATCAAATTCTCCGTTCAACAGCTTCTGCCCGTTGAATTCCGTGGTATCCGAGATACGGGTGATCTCTTCCTTCAGCTGCGCTACTTCATCCTGTATGGTTGCGCGGTCATCCTCTGTCATAGTGCCGTTGGCAGCCTTGACGGAAAGCTCATTGATACGCTGCAGCATCTCACTGATCTCTGTCATTGCTCCGTCCGCAATCTCTATAATGGATACGCCGTCACTGGCATTCTGATTGGCCACGGACAGTCCCTCGATCTGAGCATTCATACGCTTGGACATTGCCAATCCGGCAGGGTTGTCCTTGGCGTGATTGATCTTCAGTCCGGAAGAAAGTCTCTCCAATGATTTGGACAGCAGATCGTCATTTGTGGATAAGGCATTGTTGGATAACATTGCCGATACGTTGTAATTGATTCTCATGTGTTACTCCTTACTTTCCGCTGCTGTCTGCGACAGCCTGCAGGAATCCTTTTGCCAGACGGTACAACTGTTCCGTATCGATCCGACTCTCTATGGTATCTGCATTTTTTGTCTCTCCGGCTGCCATCCTTGTCATATCCCGGGAGCTGACGATAGGAAGCTTTTCCGCTTTCCAGTCTGCAGAAGTATCTGTCTGAATCCGTTCAAGGAATATATCGGAGGTCTTCTCTAATTTCGTAACCTCTTCCGGTGTATTTCCTACGAGATAGCCATCGATGGTGTCTCCCTTTACCTGTAAATGTGCCTCCAGCTCCATATCTCCGGCATTCACCCGGATCTCCACAGCTCCTACAGCTCCGGCTCTCTGCTGTAAGATAAGATGGACTCCCGCCAGCTGCTCACCCAGGAACATCGGAAGAAAATATTCCTGCTTGGCCTGAAGGCTCTCCGCAAGGCGCAGCTGCTTGTGTACCAGCTGCAGCTGTTTTACATCCAGATGTTCATCCGCCTGTTCCAGACTTATGGTCTCCACATCTTCTGCCGTATTCTGAAGCATGGACCGATAATCCTCTGCAAAATTCTGCTGATCCAGCTGTTCCCACAGTTCGGAAGTTTCTGTCCCGACAGGCACTTCACCTGTGCCTGTTACCGTCTGCGGGACTTCTTTTTCCTGCCGATACTTTTCTCTGTATCTGCGCAGATTGCCAAACATCTCCGCCGGATCATCCATAAGTGCCTGGGCCGCCAAAAGATTCGATGCGCTGATGGGAACTTCTCCCCTTTGCAGTAGTTCTGCGGCTTCCGGCGTTGTATTTCCCGCCTCACGCATCTGCTGCAGTCCTTCCCGGTCATACGCTGCTCTGCTTTCGCCATCATCTGACACCTCTGTCAGAACCTCTTTTGCCATACCCATCCGAATCTGTTCAGATATATTATTCTCGGACAAATGAATCTCCTGTGTCAGCCCGGTATCCTCCGACACTTTCCAGTCCATATGAGAAGCCCTTCTGCTCCTGGCTGCCGTCAGCAGAGTGGAAAATTGTAAATCTGCACCGGTATTTACTACCGCGCCTACCGATGCGCCATCCTCTCTCTCGACCTGATACACCATTCGATAAATTCCAATATACGCTTTTCGTTCCTCTTCCGTAACATCCTTTTTCCGTTCCAACTGATATAGGAAACGGCTGTAGTCCTCCACTTCTTCCTCATAGCTTTCGGGGTTCTGTGAAAAATAGGATTCCAGTTCGTCAAAGGTCTTCTCCAGAGGATTTACACCATCCCGGATCATCTGTAACACATTTTTCGGTGTCAGTCTGTCCACTACTGCGGTGACCTGTCTGTCAGCTTCTTTGACCTTCTCGATATTTTCCGGTGTAATTTCCATATTGTTATATGCCAGAATCCGGACAGCCCGCTGATTTTCCGATGTTTTTTCTAATGACATATCTGTCAGAATGTCATCTACATTAGAAAATGCTTTCCGGATGCTGTCTCCCAGATCGCTTCTCGGCGCCGTCATCAGAGTCTCATAACGTTCGCCCGCTTCCTCATAGGCTTTCTGCATTGCAGCGCCTTCCTTATGGAAGTCAGAAACTGTCTCTGTGGCAGCATTCTGTTCCAGGCTATAGGGTCCCAGTACTCCGGCAGGCAATCCCGGCAATTCAGAAGCCACCTGCACTGCCTGGGTATAAGTCTCATATTTCATCACTGCCTGAGACTCACCGGGAAAATATTTTCCGGCAACCTCTGCCTCCGCCTTTCGCAGCGCTTCGATCAACTGCTCCATGGGGGCTGTATCAATAGAAAAATCACTCTGTAAAAGCTTTACGTTCACTTCTGCCGTCATGCGAAGGCGAATCTCTTCCAGCTGTTTTCTTGCTGCCAGATTCTCTGCCGTGGCATCCCACTTTGCATCTGAGAACCAGTCCTGCAACATTTTATCTGCTTTTTCATAAATCGTATCCTGTCTGCCCAAGTTCGCATACATCGGGGATTTTCCCTCCGCAATTGCCGCTGCTGCTGCCTGCGCAAAAGTGTCCTCCGTGACAGGATAGGAAATACCGTCCAGTTCCACAAGCTGCTGCAGCGTATCCGTGGTCAGCGCAAGGTCGGCACTTACCAGCCACTGTGCCTTCTGTCTGTTCTCATCGTTTACCGTCAATCCCGCATCCGCAATTACCTTGTCCATCTGCTCCTGCAGTTCCTGCGGGACATCATTATTCTGTACTTTCGCACCGCTGTTCGCTGCCACATAGAGGTTCCAGATCTCCGGTTCCAGTCCGTTATCCACCAGGTAGCTGACCGCACCTTCTTCCGGTTCCTTCAGGGAAGCTGCCATATCCCAGGCGCTTTTCAGTTCATTTATATTTTCCTGCGTCAAAGGAAGATCCGCGGAACGGAACTGCTCTTCGATGCTTCGGGCTAAAGTATCACTTCCTACCGCTGCCGCCAGGGTATCCATATCGATATCATCCGTATACCCTGCGATCTGCTGTCCGGAACGCACCAGCTCTGCCTTGATCTTATCCACGATGGTGACCGCTGTATCCTGATCTAATTCTCTAGGATCAAATCCATCCTCACAGGCCTTCGCATAGTCCTCCTGTGACATGGTATGCGACAGCAATGTCATATAGTCCTGCTGCAACGCCACATTAGCATTCCCGGCATCCTGCTGCAGCTCCATCAGAGATTTTCCTTTGTTGTTCTCTTCCTTTTCCAAAGAAGACATGGGCACTGCGGCCTGTCCACTCTCGTATACTGCCCCGAAATTCACATTTACGCTTTTTTTACTGCGCCATGTCTTGTCCTTGCCCCAGCTGCTTTTCTCTGTCCGGTTACTTTCTGTTCTATTGTCTGTTTCATTGATCGTCTGATTCTGAAATGTTATCTTCACGTCTCTCGTCCTTTTCTGTACAGTTCCCAGAGCCCGCCGGTTCTGAATAGTTAAGAAAAAAGATGAGTGCACTTTGGGTCACACTCATCTTTTATTTCGGTTGTTTTATATGATTTCTTAACCTGACCTAGAACAGAAATACCGCAGCGCCATAGGGTGGCAGATCAAAGCTGATGGAGTAATCCTTATAATGATAAGGCTTTTTCTCCGCCGTAATCTCTGCGGGAATCTCGTTGCCCCAGCCGCCGAACCGTTCCTCATCACTGTTCAGCAGAAGCTTATATTTTTTCTTCTTAGGCACGGGAACAGTATAGTTCTCCCATTTCATCGGGGTCATGTTAAGTACAAACAGCAGATTATTCTTGCCACTGGAACATTTCCGGACAAAGGAGTAAGTGCTGTGTTCCGCATCATCCGCGTTCATCCATTCAAAGCCGTCCCAGTTATTGTCAATCTCGTACAGAGCAGGGTATTTACGATACAGCTTTAACAGCTCCTTTACATAAGTATGTACGCCCTGATTCAGCTTCTCACCTAACAGATACCAGTCAAGCTCACGCTCTTCGCTCCACTCTCGCTCCTGTCCGAAGTCCTGTCCCATAAATAATAATTTCTTGCCGGAATGCCCGAACATGTAGCTATACCCCACACGAAGGTTGGCATATTTATCTGCCGGATATCCTGGCATTTTATTCACCATGGAGCACTTCAGATGCACCACTTCATCATGGGATAAGGGTAAAATATAATTCTCGCTGTCATTATAACTCATGGCAAAGGTCATGGCGTAATGATCGCCTTTCCGGTACAGAGGATCCAGCTTCATATACTCGCAGAAATCATGCATCCAGCCCATATTCCACTTGAAGGAAAATCCTAAGCCTTCCTCCCCGATACCACTGGTAACATTAGGCCATGCGGTAGATTCCTCAGCAATCGTCAAAAATCCCGGATAAGTTCCACGGATCACTGAATTCAGATGATGGAAGAACTCAATGGCTTCCAGGTTCTTATTGCCGCCAAATTTATTCGGCAGCCATTGTCCGTCTTTTTTACCGTAATCCAGATACAGCATGGAGGCTACTGCATCTACACGGATACCGTCTACATGGAACTCTCTCAGCCAGAACAGAGCATTGGCTACCAGGAAGTTCTTCACTTCATTTTTGCCATAATTAAATATCTTCGTTCCCCATTCAGGATGCTCTCCCAAACGGGGATCGGGATGTTCAAAGATGCACTGTCCATCAAATTCTGCCAGTCCGTGTGCATCGGTTGCAAAATGTGCCGGTACCCAATCCAAAATGACTCCGACACCTGCCTTATGCAGTTTATTGACCAGATACATAAAATCCTTAGGCGTTCCGTAACGGGAAGTAGGCGCATAGTATCCGGTCACCTGATATCCCCAGGAGCCATCATACGGATGCTCCGCGATTCCCATAAGCTCTACATGGGTGTATTTCATCTCTTTCATATATTCCACGATCCGGTCGGCGAACTCACGATAATTATAAAATCCTTCCGCAGTGCCATTATTGGGATGTTTCATGAAAGAACCGATATGGCACTCATAGATTGCCATGGGTTCCTTGTTCATATCTTTTTTATCCCGGGCTTCCATCCACTTGGAATCCTTCCAGTCGAATCCCGTGATATCCGTAACGATGGACGCTGTGCCAGGTCTGTATTCCGCATAATTGGCAAAAGGATCGGCTTTGTACAGCTTTCTGCCATCCCTCGCATAGATCAGGAACTTATACATTGTTCCTTCTTCCACTCCGGGAACGAACAGCCCCCAGATACCGCCCTCTCCCAGCTTCTGCATGGGATGCGATTCCTCGTTCCATTCATTGAATGTACCGATGACATTCACCTGTGCTGCATTTGGTGCCCATACCCCGAAATAGACTCCCTGCACACCATCTTCCGTCGACAGATGCGCGCCCAGTTTTTTATAAATATCATAGTGCGTTCCCTGAGCAAAAAGATACTGATCTGCTTCGGAAATAAATACCTTCTCCTTCGTCATAGCTGCGCCTCCCGCTATATATTTTTAACTATTCAGAACCCCATTCGCAAAATCGCATTTTCAATGCTTTCCTTTTGCTCATGTGGTTACTTCGCCCTATAAACATTGATAAATGTTCTTACGAATGCAAGCATTCGACGCCCATTCGTCAATGTTTACATGGCTCTGAATAGTTATACAAAATCTTTCTCCGTGAGGATGATCATATCCTCATCATCATATCTCTTGGCAAACAGAACATCAAAGAAATGCTTTAATGTCTTTTTATTCGCATGCGCAATTGCCTCATCCACGATTTCTTTTACATCCACCACGGTAACTACATGATCTATCGTCTGCATATCCTCGATTCTGGTATGCAGTGCCAGAACACCCAGTTCATCGATGGAATATTCCCTCTCCCGTGCATACTGCCTTCCGAACGCTACCAGTGTATCATTGCTGAGTGCTTCGACATCCATGCGGGAAGTGAAGCTTTCCTGCAATTTCTCATACTTTTCCAGAAAACGATCTATCTCTTTCCTGGTATCTTCCAATATAATGACAATGCCCTGATTCTCCTGCTGCAGCGCTTTGTACATCGTGTCCACAGTTTTATTATTCATTTCCGATGCCTTACAGATGATAAGTGCACCGTTCTGCAGTCTGTTCAGGGTCTCGGCTGCATCTTTTTTGTTCAGCGCATGGCCGGAGATTTTGGCAACTTTTCCGGAGAAATTGCTGTCGGTAGCCTGAATCTCCCGGATCATATTTTTTGCAAGGGATAAGGTATCCATGCCTTCTTCACCGGTGATGATCACATTGCCGGTATAGGCAGCCAGGCTGATATTATCAATGGCTTTGACTAACTGTTCTCTTGCGGACTTACTCTGAATAAAGGGCGCATACAGCTCGCGCTCTTCTCTGGTAAGCGCACGGACTTTTGCTTTGTCTCTCTCCACTACGGGAGGCTCCGGGGTCTGCGGCTGCTCGTCCTCAGGGACTTCTTCTACCGCTTCTTCCGGCTCCTCTTCAGCCTCTGCTACGGATTCCTCCGATGCTTCCTCGGTCTCTGCTGTGGTTTCTTCCGGCACTTCTTCGATCTCTGCTGTGGTTTCCTCCGGCACTTCTGGGATTTCTGCAGCCGGCTCCTGCGTCACTTCCATATCGACAACAGCGTCCGGTTCCTCTGTTGCGGATTCTTCTTCATATTCCGCTACGGCAGGTTCCTCTTCAAGTTCTTCTACCTCTTCAGTGTCAACGATATCCGTATCAGCAGGTTCTGGTTCTGGCTCTTCTTCAGAAACTTCCGCAGGAGCTTTTTCTGTTTCATCATTTACATCTGCAATCTCTTCCAGCTCTTCAACTTCATCTGTATCCGTAACCGTATCAGCATCCACCGCTTTTTCTTTTTCCAGTTTTTCTAACAGGCCATCTCTTACCGCCTGTTCAAATTCCGTGAACATGGCACCGGTCTGCTGTAGTACATGCTGGCGGACTTCTTCTTCTCTCTTTTCGAGGTTTTCTTTCTTTTTACGCTCCCACTCTGCCAGAATGTCTTCAATATTGATCTGACCGGTAATCTGCTTCTCAATGCTTTCCGCCTCGGGCATTACCAGGCTGATCTGTCCGTCGGATTCCTGTGCCAGTACATTCGCCAGCTCCTTGGGAGGTTCCACCGGTGTAGTCGCTTCCGGCTCCACTTCTGCTTTCGATAATTCCGGCACAACATCCTGTTTCTTAAGAGATGCGGGTTCCTCCGGCAGGATTTCCTCGGTCTCTACCTCCGGAACCTGAGACAGGTCACCGATCTCTCCGGTCTCACCAAAGAATACCTCGGAACCTTCGATCTGCTCGGTCTCCGGCTCCAGATCATCCTCACTGACCTCTGCAATCTCCGGATAATCCAGAGATTCTGTATCGGAATCCATCATAGGTGCTACGATAGAACGGGTAATGGAGTCCGATGTCGCTTTTGCGGTATCTCCTTTTGGCTCCTCACCGAGGACTTCACGAAGTCCCGCTGCAAGTTCTGCCTGCAGATTGATGGTATTATACTGCCCCACATCCATGGTCTTCACATGAATATCGTAATCATCCTGTACCGGCTGTGTCGGTGTCTCCTGCTGTGCGGGTTGCACCGGATCATATATCTGTGTATCTCCGTTCACCTGATCATAACCGGAATCCTGTACGTAGCTCTGGTTCTGATCATAGCTGCTATCCTGTGCATAACTCTGATCCTGATCATAGCTGCCGTCCTGTGCATAACCCTGCTCTTGATCGTAGCTTCCGTCCTTGGCGTAACTTTGCTCATAACTTTCATTCCCGCTATACTCGTTATCCTGCACAGAGTTCTGCGACGGGATATGGCTTCCGGGCGCGTCGAACCGATGATCGTATTTTTCCTGCTGCTCCGGTGTCAACGGCTGATGGAGCATTTTCAGTTCCATTGCCTTAATAACGTATTTTCCCTCGCCAAACCAGAGGATCAGTTCATCACATTCCTCTACGCATCTGGCTGCCAGTCCGACTCTATGATACAAATAGGCCAGTTCATATGCCCATTTTTCCCTATAGTCTCTCTTCTTGAGTTCCTCCAGAACAGCAATTCGTTCTTCCAGGCTCACATCCTGCGCCTCATATAATTTATACTGCAAAATGTACCTTCCCGGATCCTTGGGCGCCACCTGTACAAATTCCTTATAATATTCTATTGCCTGCACATATTCTTCCATTTTAATGGAAAGCTCGCACAGAGAATAGCAGATGGTCCTTCCGCCGGGACGTCGCTCGTATGCTAAAAGCAACATATCTCTGGCATCCTCATATCTGCGATTGATCTTATAGAGGTCGCTGATCGTACACAACATCATGACACTTTTTACACGACGCCAGTCAATCGTGTCGGCAATTTCAGCCGCCTGTGCATATTCTCCCCGGCTGATCAGGTCTTTGATTTCTTCCGCTCTTAATTTATATTCACTCTTATCCAAGGTATTTCGCTCCCTTAACCTTTTCTTGTCCTAAGTCCCTTATTTCATCAAAGCAGACTGTCCCACTTTTTTCTTATTCAGTGTATCATAGTCACTATACGTATGTCAAAATCAAACTGGGGAAATTGTAGTGGAAATTACGCGAGCAATGAACCGCGCATAGGCATAAGGAAAGACAGCGATGGGCGCTCGCGCACACATCGCTGTCTTTAATCACAGATATTTTCCCGTAATGCTGTCTGCATTGGCTGCGATCTGCTCCGGAGTTCCCACAGCAACGACCCTGCCACCGTCTTCTCCGCCGCCGGGTCCCATATCAATGATATAATCGGCATTGCGGATCACATCCAGATCATGTTCAATGACAAGTACCGTTGCCCCATTGTCTACCAGCGCCTGAAATACCTGCAACAGGGTCTGTACATCTAACGGATGCAGTCCGATCGTCGGTTCGTCGAATACAAATACGGAATCTGATTGTCCTCTGCCCATTTCACTGGCCAGCTTCAGCCGCTGGGCCTCTCCACCGGAGAGGCTTGGTGTCTCTTCGCCTAATGTTAAATATCCCAGTCCCAGATTTTTCAGGACTTCCAGCCGCTGATGCACGACTTTCCAATCCTCTGTCGCCTGCAATGCCGTTGTTACATCCATCTCCATCATCTGCGGCAGAGAATAACGTTTCCCCCGTTTGTTCTCATAGCAAATGTCCCATGATTCTCTGGCATAGCGGGAGCCGCCGCACTCCGGGCAGGGCACATCCACATCCGGCAGGAACTGTACGTCCAGACTGATCTGTCCGGTACCGTCGCAGACCGGGCATCTTAATTTTCCGGTATTGTAGGAAAAATCTCCCGCCTTATATTTCTTATTCTTCGCATCCGCGGTTTTTGCATAAATTTTCCGTAGTTCGTCATGCACATTGGCATAAGTGGCTACCGTGGACCGCACATTGATGCCGATGGGGGATGCATCGATCAGTTTTACATGGGCGATGCCCTCTGCGGTGATACTTTTTACATGGCCGGGCAAATGTTCGCCGTTTAACTTTGCTTCCAGTCCAGGAATCAGGCTTTCCAGCACCATGGTGGTCTTACCGGAGCCGGAGACACCGGTAACGACCGTAAGTCTTCCTTTGGGAATGTCTATTTCCAGAGGTTTTACCGTATGGATGGCATCTGTGGACAGATGGAGCTTTCCCAGTGCAAATATTTCCTCCCGAGCGATGGGCTTACGGATACGCATATCCGCAGTCTGCGCCAGAAAAGGACCGATCATGGACTCCTTTTTGGCGATTACCTCTGGAATCGTACCCTGTGTGATCACATAGCCGCCTCCGGCACCGGCTTCCGGTCCCATCTCGATCAGCCAGTCCGCTTCGGACAGAATCTGGGTATCATGGTCTACCAAAATAATGGAGTTGCCGTCAGCGATCAGGTCATGCATCACCGCATTCAACCCCACAATATTCGAAGGATGCAGACCGATGGAAGGCTCATCCAGCACATAGAGCACTCCTGTGGTACGGTTCCGCACTGCACGTGCCAACTGCATCCGCTGTCTCTCCCCGGTGGACAGAGAGGCTGCCGCACGATCCAGAGACAGGTAAGTAAGTCCCAGATCCATCAGACGCTTCGCCACAGTCTGGAAAGATTCACAGATGGATTCCGCCATGGGCCGCATCTCTTCGGGCAAAGAATCCGGCACTCCCGCTACCCAGTCCACCAGTTCTTTCAGGGGCATCTGGCAGGCCTGCGCAAGCCCTATGCCCCGAAGTCTCGGTGCTCTGGCCGCATCCGAAAGTCTGCTACCACCGCATTCCGGACAGATGTCCTCCTTTAAGAATTTTTCCACACGTTTCATGCCCTTTTCGTCTTTTACCTTTGACAGCGCATTTTCTACCGTGTATACCGCATTGAAATATGTAAAATCCAGTTCTCCCGCCTGATTGGTCTTCTTCGCCTTATAAAAAATATGTTTCTTCTCCGCAGGGCCGTGATAGACGATCTCTTTTTCCCGATCTGTAAGTTCCCGGAAAGGCACATCCGTCCGTACTCCCATTTCCCGGCAGACATCTGTCATTAAAGACCACATGAGACTGTTCCAGGGTGCCACCGCTCCCTCGTCAATACTCAGGGAATCATCCGGCACAAGAGAATCCAGGTCCACAGTCCGCACACTTCCCGTACCGCCGCATTTCGGGCAGGCTCCCTGAGAATTGAATGCCAGTTCCTCTGCGCTGGGAGCATGTACCTTCGCTCCGCATTCCGGGCACAGGATCTCCTGCTCCGCCGCTACTTTCAGGGTCGGAGGCACATAATGTCCGTTAGGGCAGCGGTGGGATGCCAGTCTGGAATACATCAGACGCAGACTGTTCAAAAGCTCTGTTCCGGTTCCAAAGGTACTGCGGATCCCGGGAATGCCGGGGCGCTGATGCAGTGCCAGAGCAGCTGGAACATAGAGGACTTCATCCACCTGCGCTTTCGCCGCACCGGTCATACGTCTTCTCGTATATGTGGACAAGGATTCCAGATAACGTCTGGAGCCCTCTGCATAGAGGACACCCAGTGCCAGCGAAGATTTTCCCGAACCGGATACCCCGGCGATCCCCACGATTTTGTGCAGGGGAACATCCACATCTATATTTTTCAGGTTATGAACCCTTGCACCTCTTACCTTAATATGCTTTGGTTCATTGGTTTCGTATTCCATGACAGCATTCCTCATCTTTTGATTTCATTTATTAAAACAGATCCAGCATATTATCCAGGTAGATTTCTTCTCTGACCTGCAGCTGGTACTCCGGCTTCGTCATATAGTACAGTAAAAATTCCAGAACCAGTGCACTGCCCAGTCCCCGGCCTTCGATCTTATAATTGGAAAATCCCATAGGCAGATAGATCTTCTGAATGTCTTCCATGCTGATAAATCCGGGATTTTTCATGGCTTTGGAGAAACGATAGCCCTCCTCCGCCCCCGGTGAGGTACAACTAAAATCCGACTCTTCTCCCAGATTCCTGCGGCTGACGGCTTCGTAGCATTCCTTCCTGTCCTTACATCCGAAATAACAACACTCATTGCACAAAAATTCCACTTTGTCTTTCTGTGATTCTGTCAGCGTATTTAATTTCTCATAAGCCTTGTTCAGGCGGAAATCCGGTACAACATAGCGAAAATCGTCTCTGTCGACCTCCTTTTTTAACGCTTCCAAATCCGTCAGGACTTTTGTAGTGGAGGATACCGGATAAAGCTCCGGATAATGACTTTTCAGATACTGTAACAGCAGCTCCGAGTGGACGATCACGCCGTTCTCCGGGGTTGCATTTTCCGCGAACAAAGTACAGAGTTCATTGCATTTTCTGTCCGAAAGATGTTCCTCGCGAAGAAGAGAATTACTAAAGGTCAAACGAGCTGAAATGTCGTATTCCTGTAACAACGCCAGCACTTCTCCTGCATCGTGATCCTCCAGTGAGACGCGGCCGCCGCCCCAGATGCACTCCGGCGGTGCTCCATAGATGGAGCCGATGTCACACCAGTCGTAAAAATATTCCCGATGTTCCCGGAACAATGGCAGAAATATCCGGTATAGTTCATAGAATTCAAACAGACCGGGAAGATGGTAATATGCTGTTTTTTGCATATGCCTCATACTAATCTCCATTCGACTTACTGCATTCATAATCTAGGATAATTTCATTTCTCTTTGATGGTTACAAAAAATAGTTTGTCATTATATTTTCTCCAAAAGGTAAAAAGTACAATCCATGTAAAGAATAACAAACTGCTTATCGCTGGAAATCATTATGTCCACTGCCGGAGACTTTCCCTTTATTCCATCTCTTGTGCCCCTTATTTTTAAATCCTGTAATTCATCATAATTCAAAATCCAGTCATATAGTTCCGAATCTTCTTTTACGTCTCCACTTACATTATAGATTAAATTACGCTCTTTCATAGGAGATACCTCATAAGAGGGTTCTAAAACCTCACATTGATAACGTTCATATTTTTCAAGTCCTTCACTGGAAAATACATCTTCATTTATCACAATATGGTCGCCTATGATATCATGCCCCTCCGGATAGTTTGTATAATCGTTTTGTATTTCTGCAAAACCAAGCAATTTCGTGACTTTCCACTCACCAAAAAACAATTCTTTGACTTCATCCATGGAAAATTCTTCTACACTATCATCTGCTTTTTCCGGATTTTGCTCTGTTGTTTCCTCCTCATTAACAGTTTCCGTCTCATATAACGGTGCTAATAATTTTTCATATTCATCACCACTGAAGAAATCTGAAATCATCTTAACGTCCTCTATATACCAGCCATCTTCACGATAAGACGCTTCTGTGCATTTTACTGTATTTTGACTTTTATCATTATCCCGGAATGAAATAAAACGAACCATTGTCTTTCCATCTTTTTCAAACAATGTAGCACCGAAATAGACTTCATCATCAAATGTATCCGGCTGTTCATAATCAATATCAGGGTTATGAATAAAATTGTATGGATACTCCACCCAGCCTGTATCCTCCAAATGCAGAATGGATATATTAACAGTACCGGAATCGGTTCCTCGTGTTGCTCTTTTCAACAGCACATCTGCCTTCCCATTTCCCGTTAAGTCACCGGTAGTAACCGTCGATTCAAAATACCCTCTATAATCTTTTATTGCCACATCTACGCCATTTACATTCGCTATGATTGTTGTAAATCCAGCATCACATCTGTCGATCACACGTACCCTGTCTTCTTTTCCATCTCCGTTTAAATCTGTTCTCGATTCAATTCCAAAATCGATGGGAACGGCACTCGTCTGATAAGCACACCCCACTAAAAAAATACCACTTATCATTAACAGTAGTATTTTTCTGACTGCAAATTTCGTACCTAACAATGTCTTCATGTACTTTCCTCACCCTTCTCTAAATACAATTCAAAATCAGTCAAATATACACTCAAAAATATTGAACAAAGCAGCCATAAGTATATTATAGCTTATCCGGAAAAATGAAACAATCTGTTTCCAACTTCAAAAAAACAGGGACACATTGCATGCCCCTGTCTGTTTTTTGATAAGAATTGTGATCTGACACGATTAAAGTTCCGGTGACCACCTCTCAGGCAATCGCCGGAACCACGTTTATTTTCCCCAAACCTCTTCTGCTACTTCTTTCACCAATCGAAGCTTTACCCACCGCTCTTCCTCAGTCAGCTTGTTGCCGATCTCGCAGGAGGCAAATCCACCGGATCTCTCGTCATCAAACTCCAGGAAATAAGTATTCACATTCTCTATGATCTCATAGGTCTGTGTTTCCCGCAGTCTGAAATCGTATTCTTCCTACCCGTAATGCTTGATCATATCCTCGAATGCATTGACCAACAATATTCATTTCCTTTTCCCGAAAGCCTCACAATTCACAATAATATCGCCATTCTCCTGAATGGTAATATTCTGCCAGTGAAATGTATTTTCATTTCTTTCCACGAAACGCCATTTTCGATTGGGCTTTTCCAAAACGGTTCCTGTCAATATTCCATTTTCCATGGTAAAACACAAATTTGTAAATTTACTCTTGCATGCATATACCATATCATAGCAATGGGTCTTTGAATTATATATTCTAAGTCCGACACCATACTCACCATCCGGCTGTGGAGAAGTCTCCCTCGTCGCTCTGGAAGGACATATGAACATATCTTCAATACCTATCCCGTTCAATACCCGTCTGAAGATCCACTCTCCTTTTAACTGACGCTGCGGTCTGCTACGATCACCATCTATAAATTTATCTTTATAATCAAATTCCCAATCACCCAGCAATGGTGCAAACCAATCATATTCCTCCGGAATAGTTTCTTCCGATTGTCCATATAAAGCTTCTATAAAGCTGTCCATAATGTTTTTTGCCTTCCTTGTACCTGCGTCAAATTCTTCCGGCAATAATTGCCTTCACTTCTTCTATCTCCTTGTCTGTGGCTGAGGCTATCTGCTCTGCCGACAGACCATTCTTGTGCATTTTTATAATCAAACCTGCTTCACCTTCTATACGCCCCGTTTCTCGACCGATGGCAATGCCTTTTTCTTCAATTCCTTCGCCTAAATTGCACATAGCGCTCACATCCTTTCGCATATTTTCTTCTATGGGAATATCATATTCATTTCCTATAATGCTCAACTTTTCATCTACCGTAAGTTCTTGGGACAGCAATGCTCCTAGCAGACGATGCAATTCGTAGATCTCGTCGTGTTCCGGCAGTTCCTTCGCCAGTCCTATCATTACGATGTTGATCAGATCCAGATTTCCTTTCCATTCATAGGAACCGATCAGATCCTCTTTGGTCAGATGAATATGGCTCATGGTATTTTCCTCCATATTCATGCATATCCAAATAGAATAGACTCTTTTGATGTCATTGTAACTCGAATTCTCGAAATCCCGTTCTTTCTGGGAAGAGACCAGTCTGCTGACATAAAAAATCGCCCGGTTTAAAATCTCATACTCCCCTGGTTCGTCTTTCTGTGCTTCTACATTAATGATGATCTGCGACAGACCGTCCTTCGTCCGTACATAAAAGACAATATCAAATCGTGCCAGTCCTTCGTTGATCTCTTGGTTTTCCGTATTAAAACCGACAATACGTTGTCCGTTTCGGTCAAGTACCACGTTGGTCAACCCCGGCTCCACAGGTACCGCACTGATATAAGGGGTTCCTTCTATACAGTCTGCAACTGCTTTGGGATTCATTCCCTTAAATTCATCCACGGTTTTGATCAAAATCTGTGCCAGGATTCTTTTGTGTCCTACCAGCCGCTTCACTCTTGCATCATACTGCGCTTTCAGATCGGCTGCTTTTACTGCATTCTTCAGTTCTGTGTTCAAATAGCTTCCTCCTACATTATAACTTACCTGTTTTTCTGATACAACTGGTTTCTGTGTGGGGTTTGCCTCTCCTGATTTCCCGGGGAAGCAGGTTGACATCAGCTTTCGCTGATAAAGAAAATTCATAAGTGATATGTACTTATAGAGGAAGCATACTCTATATTTTTTAATTATGCAATAACTATATTTCAAAATATGCTATTTAAGGGGATCACTCTCAATCCCCCTATTTTTCCCTCTCCGATTAATAGCATTCATCTGGGGTCAAACATGATCTGGGGTTCTTTGAGGTTCGGGTTTCTGTCAGGTTCATCCAGCTGTTTAGATTGACCAGTACACAGTTTATTATTCTAAAAATTCCACGGCAGATATGCCGGCAGACGAGGTTGCTTCCGATGCAGAAGATTAGTGTCCCAATTCTATCATTGTTTTTTCCTCTGTTTTTATAATGTCTTTTATCCCCGAAAGCAATCCTCGACCTGTTTCACGATCGTTTCATCCAGCCAGACCTTCTTCGCCATATCCCACAGGATCTCACAGGCTTTTTCGTGGGACATGCCCTGTTTATAGGGACGGCTTTCGGTCAGTGCCTGATAGATGTCTATGCATGCCATCATGCGTTCCTGCGTGTTCAGTTCTGCGGCGGTCTTACCGAAAGGATAACCGGTTCCGTCCAGCCGTTCGTGGTGAAATGCCGCCCAGTCACGGATCTCGTCAAAATCATCAATGTCAGACAGAATATAATAGGTATATGCCGCGTGATGCTTCATCACGGCAAATTCATCTTCCGTGAGTCTTCCCGGTTTCTCCAGGATCTCATTTCCTACCGCTACTTTTCCGATGTCGTGCAAAGCGCCCGCAAGGTACATTTTCTCCACGGTTTCTTCATCAAATCCCATATAGCGGCTCAACCGTTTTGCATCCTCTGCTACACCGATGGAATGGGTACTGGTGAATGGAGATTTGTAATCGACGATCTGTGCAAAAAAGCTTGCCAGCTCCTCGATCTGCGCAAATCTTAGCTCCTGTTTGATGCGGGGGATTTTCTCCCACAGATTTTTCTCAAATCTATCCTCTCCCAGCGTCAGAAAATGCGGCAGGGAAAACGCCTGTAAGAAAGCATCCACACATTCCTTATCCACAACGGTTCCTTCATTTTTGTGAAGATATCCACAAGCTTTATTGAAAATATCCTCCGTGAAGCCCTTTGCACCGTATGCCCGGTCCAACAGATCGCTTAAATGAATGATGCGGGAAAAAAGCGGAACCTCTTCCCATGTTTTTCCAAACGGTCCACTCCCATTGGCATTTTCATGGTGATACAGAATTACATTCTTCACATCCGTATGGAAGGGAAGTCTCTGTATATTTTTTTCACCCAGGGTACAGTGAATTCCTACCTGAGAAGCTTGCGGAACATTTGCAACATCCTTATGTAATTCTTCCTGAATATACTGTGTCAGTGCATTATCATGAAGCAGGGCACATGCTGCCAGATCCTGCAGGCTCTCACCGTTGATCCCCAGCTGCTCCGCCATGCAGACACTCATGTATGCCACACGCTTCGCATGTTTGTCAGACACATGTACCAGTTCTGCCTCCACACAGTCCAAAGCATACGAACAGGCTGACAATAATCCTAAAACATCTAATAACATTTCTATATTTCTCCAATCTCTTTATAACACACCTATTATGACAATGATTTATGTGAAAAGCAAGCATATTCCGGACAATAAATTATATCAAAAAGGAGCAGCTCCCGGTACTGCAGAGTTGCTCCTTCTTACTGTCCATCGATCGGATTATGTTAGCTATTGATCCTCTTAATTACTTCTTCCATTACAGGCATCGCAGGTATTGCTCCTTCTCTCTCAACACATAGGGAAGCCACCGCATTTCCAAAGCGGACACATTCTATCATTTCCTGTAAAGAATATTCTTCTATACGCTTACCGGATTCACAAATCTTATATAAAAAGCCTCCCATAAAAGAATCTCCGGCACCGGTGGTATCCACAACTTTGCTGGAATAGCCTGGAACATATGCTTCCTGCTGATCCTGCAGATATACAAACGATCCTTTTTCGCCTAAAGTAATGAGTACTATTTTTGCGCCATACTCTGTTATGCTCTCTGCTGCTTTCCGAACATCCGTATAACCTGTTAATAGCTCAATCTCTTCTTCTGATACTTTAACGATATCTGCATATTCTAAAATACTTCTCATCCATTTACAGGCTTCTTCCTGTGAATCCCATAAACTGGCTCTGTAATTCGGATCATAAGAAATAATCGTTCCATTATTTTTCGCAGCTTTTAATGCAATAAACTCTGCATTTCTGGATAGTTCATCTGTTAACGACAAAGAGCCTACATGAAGAATACGGCTTTGGCAGATGATATCTTTCCGTACTTCCTCAGCCTTCAGTCCGATATCTGCTCCGGGTTTTCTGGCAAACGCAAAATTTCGTTCTCCGTTATCTGCCAGTTTAACAAAAGCAAGTGTTGTAAAATAGTCTGCATCACTTATTAATCCTTCGGTTGAAACACCGCATTTATCCAAGGTTTCCTTTAAGAAATCACCCAGGAAGTCTTCTCCTATTTTTCCGATAAATGCTGTTTGGGCACCCAGCCGTTGTGCCGCAACCGCAACATTAGCAGGTGCACCTCCCGGATTTTGTGTATAAGACAAAGTTTGTCTTTCACTCTCTTTTTTTCCGGTAAAATCAATCAATATCTCTCCCAGAGAGGTAATATCATAATGCCGTTTTGCCCTATATTTTATATCTACGCCTATATTTCCTTGTGGGTATAATTTTCCTGTATAGCGATATAAACCATGCTCCCACAATAATGTAAATGTATTTCCGTCTATGAGGATATCAATATCTGTTTCTTTTTCCATCATTTCACAGGGCACAGTCCGTATACCATATCTGGAAGCTCTGTCTGCCCGGTTATAATTCACGGTCATTTCTTTATTTGAAGAATCAAAGCATATTGTCACTGTATGTCTATCTGTATCATATAGATCAATACACAACAACTCTCCATCTCCCGGCAGCTTTCCCTTCAGTTCTACCATAACCGGCTCACTTTGCGGTGGTATGTTTTCACCGGTCCAATGTTTTTCCAATGTTCTGCTGAAGAGCTTCATCTCAGCTTTCACTTTATCAGCCACTTTTGCGCACAAGCGCCTGTTATCATCTAAATACCACACTCGTGATACATCCAGTATTCCACGATACCCCTCCTCCGGACCGAAATCCCGGATCCAGGGCATCCACAGCCAGCCGCCCAGCCAGGCAACAGACCGTATTTCCCCATGCAATACCGGATATGTCTGTGCTGCATAATAATGAGTTCCAAGATCCAAGGTTCCTCTTATCTCTTTATGGAATTCACATTTGTCAAAATCCACCTGTCCGGACAGATACAGCGTCGTTACACTGTCTTTTTCATACATCGGCGAAGTTGTCAAAAACCAGACATCATCAAGACAGAAGGCATCCGGACATTCAAACATTCTGCCCTCACCGGGCTCTGCTTCGTACAAAATTCCGCTATACGCCCAATGGTACAGATCGGTAGAAGAGAACAGATAAATTCTTCCGCAACTGTCCGGATGTTCAATTCTTCCGGTGGATCCTCCACAGATCATTCTCCATTTCCCTTGTGCAAAAAACACCTTGGGATCTCGAAAATCTCTTCCTCCCTTTTCCGGGACTTCTTTTATCAGCGGGTTTTCTTCTGCCTTTACGAAATGTATCCCATCCTTCGACACTGCCAGATTTTGCGTCTCAAAAATACCGGTTTCATCTTCCGTTCTTCCTGTATAAAATAAAAATAGCTGATCATCATGTACAACAACCGATCCGGAAAAACATCCGCCGTTTTTATCGTTATCATAGGGCATGTCGGGGACCAGTGCCGGTTCCAATTCTTCCCAGTGTATCAGGTCCCGGCTTACCGCATGCCCCCAGTGCATACTGTCCCAGTTATCATGGTACGGATTATACTGATAAAATAAATGATATTGTCCTTTAAAAAACACCAAGCCATTAGGATCATTGATCCAGCCTTTCTGTGGTGTAAAATGTAGGGATGGCCTTACGATATCTCTCATTTTCTTATCCTTTCACTGCTCCTGCAGTCATACCACTTATAATATACTTCTGCAAAATGACATAAAATACCAATTCAGGAAGCATGATCATCAGACTCGCTGCAATGATCCCACTGTAATCCATGGAATATTGTCCTTTAAACATAGATGTCATTAATGACACGGTGTTTAAGGCATTATCCTGAATAAAGGTTGATGCAAACGGGAACTCATTGTAAATATAAACTGCATTAAAAATAATGATCGTCACGAACGTGGGTTTCATAACCGGAATCACCACTTTGGTACACAGCTTAAATAGATTGCAGCCGTCGATAATTGCTGCTTCTTCCAATTCTCCGGGGATATCTCTCAAAAATCCGGTAAACAGCAAGGTATTGAACGAGATGTTCACTGCAACATACGGCAGGATCAGTCCCAAACGGGTTCCAAGAATTCCCATCAATGAATCAATCCGATATACCGGAAACAGTAGTACATAAATAGGGATGCCAATCCCGATCAGCAGGAAAAGATACAATGTTTCCGATGCCTTATGGTTCCGAAAAACCATTCTGGCAATTGCGAACGAACTCATAAAAGTAAATAAAATGCTGAAAAAAGTAGATATTACTACCAGTAAAATCGTGTTAAAATACATTTTGGAAAAATCAATAGTATCGATCGCACGCTGATAATTTTCAAAGCTTATTGTCTGCGGCAAAGAAAGCGGACTGTTGACAATCTCATTATTTGTCTTTAATGAAAGCAACATAGCCCACAGTATGGGCATGACCAAAAGAATAATCAATCCCAGCAGACATATGTAAAAAATGACTTTTTTTATCGATATTCTCTTGTTTCTCATGTTTAACTCCTTTGCTTCCTCGTTGTGATCTTAATATAGGAAAACGAGCCCAAAATTGAAAGTAACAGAATTGCAACCGCAATTGCCATTCCATATCCATACCTTCTGGATGTAAATACTGTAAAATACATATATGAGGTAAGCAGCTCCGACTGATGAGTAGGTCCTCCGCCTGTCATCTGATATACCAGTTCATATATTTTAAATACGCCTGTTACCACCAGAACAATATTAATAATAAAGGTCTCTTTCAGCATAGGAATTGTCACATAAAACAAGCGTTGTAACAAATTGGCTCCATCAATATCACAGGCTTCGTAAATATCTCCCGGTATTGCTTTGATTCCGGATAAAAAAATAGTTCCATGGAAACCCAGTACCTGCCATGTGAATACGATCGCCAATGACAATGGAGACCATTTAGTTCCACCGATCCATTCAATAGCAAGCATATCCAGTCCTATTTTACGCAATACACTATTTACCAGCCCATAATTAGGATTCAGGATATATCCCCAGATAATTCCTATGATAATAGGTGCTATTACATAGGGAGCAAAAATCACCATTTTAAAAAATGCGTTTCCGTGAAAATTCTTGTTCATCAATAATGCTGCCATAAAAGATCCAACGATCAGGAATATCACACTGAATAACAATACTAAAAATGTATTTTTCAATGCGATCAGAAATAGCTTATCATGGAACATAGCAACATAGTTTTTTATTCCCACAAAGGATGCTTTTCCAAGACCACTGTAATCCGTAAAGCTATAGTAACATGCGATAAACACAGGAACAATAATAAATACTGCATAAATCATAAGAGTCGGAAGCAGCATAATGATTTTTGCTTTCTTTGTACTCAACCAATACATAGCTTTCTCCCTTTCCATTCTATAGAAAAGAGCGGTATTACTTAATTTCACACCGCTCTTATAGTTTTATCTTTCGGCACTTTGTAAATTTTCTACATAATCAGCTGCTTGTTCCGGTGTGTAAACTCCGGTCATAACACCGAAGGTAGCATCAAAATATCCATACGCCACATTGGACGAAAGTGAATTAAACGGTTCAGTTACTGCTTTCCAGTCATCATTTAATGCCGTGATCATCGTGGAAAGTACAGGATGTTGACTCTCATCAATCTGTCCATTATATGTAGAGCACGGTAATGCCGCGGTATCCTCGGCAATGATCTTGGTTCCCTCTTCGCCGTAATAGAACTGCCAGAACTGCATAATTGCATCTAACAACGCAGGATCTTCTGCTGCCTTTGAAGATACTACATAAACACCGCCGGATGCCTTGATTCCGATCTGCTGCTCATACTGGCTGTCGGAAAAGGTAGGTCCCCAGAAAAATCCGATTTTAGAAGCTATATCACTTCCCTCAAAATCACCGATATCCCATGCTCCGGAATTGAACATTGCTGCATTTCCACCCAGGAACTGCTCTTTTGCTTCAAAATATCCAATATTGGAAATGTCCTTTGTAAAAGTTCCTTTTTCACGCATTTCTTCTACTTTTTCGAAATAGTGAATAAAGTCTTCGTTATTCCAGGAAATGCTTCCATCCTTCAGACCGTCAAGCTTTTCAAAAAATCCATATCTTGCCAGCATTGTCTCGAATGCCCAGATACTGTAATTATCCTGCGCCCCCACGGTCAGCGGTGTGATTCCGGCTGCATTCAGCTTATCTACCACATCCAGGAACTCTTCATAGGTAACAGGCACTTCTTCGATTCCTGCCTGCTGGAAGAGATCTTTGTTATAATAAAATCCTACCATCATAACTTCACTGGGCATTCCCACATCTTTGCCGTCAACGGTACATGAATGCACCAGTCCGGGAAGAAGGCTGTCATTGATACCATACTGATCCAATGCATCCGTCAGATCATATAAATACCCATTCTGCGCAAACTCCTTTGCGGTTGCCTGCTCCAGCCAGAAAACATCCGGAAGCTTATTTTCTCCTGCCAGTAAAGTCATCTGTGTATTATGCTCGGACACTTCTTTACCCGTAATATCAATTTTAATCCCCGGATGGCTTTCTTCAAAGGCAGTAATAATCTTCTGCAGATGCGGCTCCTGTGCCTGAATATCAGCAACATGCTCTGCAAACTGGATCGTGATCTCTCCGGATCCATCTGCAGTCGTAGAGCTCTGCGCAGTCTCTGCACCGCCTGTAGTTCCTTCTGCATTTCCGCATCCTGCCATTGTAAACAGCATAGCGGCTGCACAAGTAAGTGCCATCATTTTTCTCCAATACTTTTTCATCATAATTGTACCCTCCTTATTCTTGTACATGAATATCATCTAACGTCCCATACAGGACGTCAATATGTTTGCACATTTTCCCATTCTCTTCCTTCTGACTGTAAATACCCCATGCTTTTCCACAGATGAAGAAACTGGACATTTCACCTTCTATTGCAGGATGGAATGACAAGGTTCCGCGATACATATCACTTTGCAGTCCCAATAATGCATTCAGCACTCCCCAGCTTGCCATTGCTCTGCAATAATGATGACCGGACTCAATCTCACTGAACGGATTCCTCTTGTATCCGTCATAACGATCCCGAATTGACTTTACCACCGTCAGACCTTCCTCTACACAACCTGAATAAATCAGATTAACGGCTACTTCATACTCTACTCCTGTCCACACCTCTCCGGCATAGGATAACGGGAATTTAGGTCTGCCGCCTTTCGGCCAGGTAGCTACTACCATTCCATGCTCTTCATTGATTGCATATGCTCTATGTACACTGTCCGTATGATAAAAATCCGTTTTATAATTATACTTGAATACGGATTCCATAGCAGATTTTACATGCTCTTTCGGTAAAATTTCCCCGATTCCGGCCATATATGCCAGGAACTGTCCGAGAAGCTGATCTGACAGGCAGCCTTTTCCGAATTGATACTTATATTTATCAATCTCCTTCTGTACCTGAATATAATATTCCCCGTCAAACATCAGTTGGTCAGCTCTTGCAGCTCCTTTTTCGTAAGCATCTGCGTATAGCTGGTGATGTTCTTCGTCTCCTACGATCTCAGCCATCTCTTCACAGCATTTCAATGCTGCCAGGAAAATACTGTCCGTCATGGGATTCGGTCCGTAAAATTCAATATCATAGGTTGTATTCTGCTGACCGTCCAGTACATCATCTCCATCCAGATCCCATTGTTTCAGGGCATATTCCATTGCCAGCACTACTTTGGGCCAAATGGTCTTCAAAAATTCCACATCCCCAAGATTCTTGAAATCCCGGTAGACACGAACAACACTTCCAAGTTCTCCATCACAGGCCGGAACCATTGCATACCGTTCCTGATCAAATACGGAAAACATTCGTGTAGACATGCATCCTGTCTCATCTGTTTCTCTCAAAAATTCTACATTACGCATGGTTTTTTCAAGATCCGGGAACAGAAAAGCAACCGTCTGTGCATAGTTCCATACATGAGGCACACTACCGTAACCGCAGCCTATGTAGTCACGTATTCCTTCAAATCCGGCAAAGGTTCCGTCTTCCAGCCGGAAACATAAATTACTTCGAAGATTCGTAATGTTTGCAGTCAGAGCATCAATCACATAATAAGGTAATGTAGTCTTATGGAACATCGCATCGGCAAATTTTCTGCTGTCTGATTCCAGTCGTTCCTTATTATGGTATACATATTTTGCTACATCCCATGCATCTGTGAATTTTGTTGCATAGTAATTTCTTACTGTTCCGTATTCACCGCGCTGGAATTTCTCGTAGTCCTCATCAAACTCGATCCATGCCTTTACCCTGTTAGGGAAATACCATGTAATGGTAAATTCGAAGGTTCTTTCTTCTCCCGGCTGAAGTTCTTCCCAGGCTCCGATGGATCCGATCTTTTCTCTTCTTTTCAGGAAACTGAAATTATGAAATTGTGCAAATTCACATCCCACACTGTCAGATACGGTCTCTTTTTCCAAAAGTCCATCACTGGTAAAGTCATCCCAGAAATCCTGTATTCCATCTACCCATTCGCCGTCAAACCACTGTGTTTTATAGGTTACATTGGATCCACTGGTCAGAATCGCCATATTTCCATACCGTAAATGATCCTCTTTCAAATGTTCGGGTGAATAATACAAGCCCTTCACATCATCAAATTCCCGATATTCATTTTTTACGCTGTCAGCCAGTTTCAGGTTCTCAATAACATCATATCCCTCAAACCCGGATGCATTGGGAAGCGTACCTACCAGGCTTACTTTGGTCGGACAGTCTGCAATATTTTTCACCGTGTATCGGATAATTGCACAGGGAATACTGGAATCATCTGTATTTAAAGGAATAAACGGTGTATATGCTTCCATTGACACTTTTACGGGCAATTCGGAATCTTTGAAATTCACCCTTGCAAAAGGATATTCACAAATCAGTTCGGAATCTTCCATTCTTGGCAGATTTACTAATTCAGCCTGAAGATATCCGTGTGAGCTGGTATATGGCGGAACCATTCTCGATTCCAGAATTTTCGATATAGGTTTTTCCAGTTCTTTGTTCTCCGTACGAATTGCAAAAAAGGAAAGCGGAAATTTAGTATTCTTGGAAGGCCAGTTAAAAATTTCCCAGTCCAGGAACTTTCCTCTTGAATTTACAGAAAAATTACCTGTTCCGATTCCGCCCAACAGAAAACGAACTTCCGTTGCATCCCGCTTAAAGACCCGCGGTGTTCTGTCAAATAATTTCTCTTTTGAAAATGTCTTTTTCATCTTCTCCTCCTTTTAGTTGTTCGGTTGTTCGAATAACTTGTTTTATTTTTTAACTCTCCGCTTTTGCAGAGAGTTTTTTTATTTAATCTTGTTTGTTCGAATAACTTATGCTATGATATTAGCATAACAAAAATATATTGTCAATCACTTTTCAAAATGTGGGGGATTTTATGAACACCAGAACACCAAAATACATGCTTATAAAAAATGAATTTGTCCAGAAAATCGAAAGCGGATATTATCGTCCCGGCGATCTCATCCCTTCCGATAATGAATTAATGCGTACTTTAAATGTAAGTAAAAGCACTATTACACAAGCCCTGAAATGTCTGGAATCTGAAGGATATATTATACGGCAGCAAGGAAAAGGCACTTTTGTAGCAGACCGCTCCAAAGATAAAATAAACCTATCTATTTATTTATGTCCTATGGAAGATAATGAGAAACATTTTTGGATCTCTCTGATCGAACAGTTTAATCTGACATCTTCCGGTTTTTTTGTAACACCGACTTTTCTCATCAACGATAAGGCTCCTCTGCGTGACTCGCTGTTGCAAAGCTTTACCAGTGGAAATGCACCGGATATTCTGTCCCTGGACGGTCCTGATGTCCCCTATTGGGCATATATGAATTCTCTGCTGCCGTTTGATGGATATATGGATTCGTCTTTCCTATCCTCTTTTCTGTCTCCCATTGTGACACAGGGAACCTATCAGGGAAAACTATATCATCTGGGTTATACGGAATCCACTTTATGTATTCTGTATAACAAGGAGTTGTTCCATTCCCTTGGTATCCGCATTCCGACTTCTGCGGAAGATGCCTGGAGCTGGGGTGAGTTTCTGAATGTCTGCCATACAATACAGACCAAAACTTCTTTTCCCTATCCTTTGCTTATGGACTCCGGACGCGGTCTTTCTCCAAAATCCGGAGAATGGAACAGCTACGCCGGATTGCCATTTATCGTGCAGAACAACGGCAACTTTTTTAACGATACGCTGACGGCAACCTCTGGATATATTAACTCTCCGGCTTCCGTCGCTGCTATGAATTGGCTGGGCGAATTATTTCATAAATATCATTATACCCACGTAGAGGATCTCAGTGCCGATTTTCCTGAAAACTTTGCCATGAGTCTTTCCCTGCCCAGTGCCTATTTTCAATCGCAAAAAAGGAATAGTAATATCGGCATAATCCCTCTTCCCCATGGTATAAAAGCAGCTTCTCCCCATGGAAGCTGGGGATTATGCATGTCCAGACAGACACAATATCCCAGGGAATGTTGTGAATTTATCCGTTATGTTTTCAGTCTGCAGAACCAGTTGAAGATCAGTCAGTTAACGGGTATTCCTGTTTTAAAAGAGATTTATGACGTAATGGACAGCTTTCAGGCTGGTTCCGGCAACAGCAATATTTTATTTTCACAATTACGGAACACCTCTTTTACCAGACCGCAGACCCCCGCATATCCTTTCTTCAGTAAGCAGTTTTCCTATGCGTTTTATAATATTGCCATGGGTGCTGATGCACAAGAAGAAATGAATCACCTGGCGCAGCAGGTAGACGATCATCTTTACCGGCATAATTACTATCAACAAAGCTAATAATTTAGGCTAAGGATAAATAAAATCATTTACCCTTAGCCTATTTCCTTAAATATGCAATTTTGACATTTCCTCTTCCAGTCCCCACCGCTTACAGTTCTCTGCCAACTGCGCCAGCGAATATCTGAGGTAATCCATGGGCTGTTCCTTCGTGATCTCTACTGCAAAACGAAGATTTTTATAAGTGTTCTTCATTCCCCAGATCACATCCTCCCAGGGAGTTCCCTCCGGGATTCCTTTCACGCTTTCATCTGCATAGACCACATTTTTGGCTCCCGCCTGATACAGGAGATCAAAATAGGCTTTCATTTCCACTTCGTTCAGCTTCTCGTGAATAAAAATAAGCCCTTCTCCGTATCCCGTAAATGATGCCTTGCCAAGATACCGGCACAGCATCTGCTTTAGCATCTTTTCCGCACAGGTATAGTCGCTGACTCTTCCCAACACGATCGGAGAAAAGCCAATAGAATTAGCCGGAAGAGTGTAAAGCATGCCCTCGCACTCTTTTCCGGCTGTTATCATTTTCCCTGTTTTCTCAAAAATCACCAGGGATTTCTCATCATATTTTACTTTTTGCTTATAATCATAGATCTTAATGTCTGCACAAAGCTCTGAAGGGGTAAACTTTTCCATCCCGGTACCTCCGTTCGTTTCCGGAAATAAGTATACCTCTTCTGCCCTGTCAGTTCAATCCGATTCTTTTACCGGGATATCCGAATCTCTTCTACAAAGAAATTAGTGCGATAGAGATAGCACAGTTCCTTCTCTGTGATGTAAAAGCCGTAATCGGCATTAAAATTTTCTTCATTTTCTTCTTCAATAGAGCCTGCTGCCCGGATCTCGTCCCAGGTCTTCCCCAAAACTTCTTCCGGGATGACTTCTTCGCCGGTGGCAACGGAGATCGTCACGGGTATGTAATAGGATAATGGATGCGCTGCTCCTGCATAATAAACCGTGTCATTAAAATGCAGGCTGACATACTCGTCATCCGCTAAAGTAATGCCATTGAATACTAGATAATTATCATCGTATCGCTGTCCCTCGGAAAGAGTTTCATCCACTAACTCATACGCTCCGGTGTGATTCTCCCCTTCCTCCTCATACTGGGTTCTGTAATTCTCATACATCTGCTGCAGATAATCATTCACTTTGGCATACTTCTCATCGGAAAAAAAGAACTCATCCATTTCGTAGTAATAGGTCTTTTTCTCATCGTCATTGTAGAAGTCTTTCACAGTGTTGGAACATTCCCCGTAGTCTTCCCAGGGAAGCCATGCGTCCTCATCTTCGTAAGAAGGACCTGTCGTGGATGCCGTAGTGTCGGAAACAGTCTCCGTGGATACTGTCGCTTCCATGGATTCACCAGTCTCTGAAGTGCTCTCTTCCGTTACCGCAGCCTCTGCGGATCCGATAACCTCTGAACTACTACTCCCTCCCACCGGATCACTCCCCTGTGCTCCGCAGGCAGACAACCCCAGTGCCATAATTCCTGTGATAACTATTAATTTGCCCCTCATTTTGTATCTCTCCTTATGTATTTATTGTAACCGAACGCTTCCCCCGTCCATTACAAGCATAAGCTTAACATATTATAATATCATAGTTGCATCACGTGCAACTCTTCCGATTTATTATTCAATTGTCATTTCATAAAAAACGCAGAAATGTATAAACATGAATTACACATCCACGCGTTTTTTCCGGTAATAATTCTCAGGCCTCTTGGGATTTTTCTTTTCCCTCAATAATCGCCCTTACCTCTTCTACTGTTTTATCTGTAGCAGATGCAATCTGTTCTATTGAAAGACCATTTTTATACATTTTTGTAATAAGTTCTGCATGGCCCTCTCTACGTCCCTCTTCCAACCCTTCTCTGCGTCCAATTGCAATACCTTCTTCCTTAACTCCCTGGCTCAAATTACACATAGTGCTCATATCCTTTCTGAAATTCTCTTCTAATGGGATATCATATTCATTTCCAATAATGTCCAGCTTCTCATCTATAGTAAGCTCTCTGGACAATAATGCTCCCAACAGACGATGTAACTCGTAGGTCTCATCATGTTCCGGCAGTTCCTTTGCAAGACCTATCATAATGATATTCAACAGATCCAGATGGAATAGACACATTTAATGTCATCGTAGCTCGAATTCTCAAAATCCCGTTCCTTCTGGGAAGAAACCAGTCTGCTTACATAGAATACTGCCCGGTTCAGGATCTCATAGTCGCTAGGTTCGTCCTTTTGCGCTTCCACATTGATGATGATCTGCGAAAGGCCATCCTTCATCCGCACATAAAATACAATGTCAAAACGCACCAGGCCTTCGTTCAGTTCCTGATTCTCTGTATTAAAACCAACAAGGCGTTGACCATTCTGAAAATGCACCGCATTCGTCAGTCCCGGCTCCACCGGCACGGCGCTGATATAAGGAAGTCCCTCTATCAGTGCTGCTACCTCGATCGGATCCATCCCCTTAAATTCCTCCACGGTCTTCACCAGGATCCGCGCCAGGATGATCTTATGTGCTATCAGGCGTTTTGCGCTGTTATCGTATTGGGCGTCTTTGTCTGTTGCCATTACTGCACTCTTTAATTCCGTATTCAATGGTTTCCTCCTTTTGTGTCAGGTAATTATAGATACCGCCGAAAATAAAAGGATTTCGCCATATCTACATTATAACTTACCTGTTTTTCTGATACAACTGATTTTCTTTCTGTGTGGGTTTTCCTCTTCCCTTCTTCCTGGTTCTATGATTTAGGGAATCGGATGGGACATCAGCTTTCGCTGACATAGAAATTTTCATAAGTGAAATGTACTTATACGCAAAGTATAACTTATAATTCCTAATTAGACAATAAATATATTTTAATATCTAAATAGAATTGTCTTTTAAGTGTAATAGTATAATTACCCCTTAAAAGACAATCCTATAAATGATAATTTACCACGGTGATTGCTTATTAAATAATCCGGTTACTTACTTCGATATTATTTCAACAGTCGGCGATATGCTCTCCAACCCGAGTTCGCTATCTTCCGCAACTCTATAATTAGTAACATCTATTGAATACATATAGTCCGAAATCTCTGGATTTTTCTCATCAGCCGGAATCTCAACTTCAAATGTCTTGAACTCAAACACATAAACCGTTCCTTCAACAAGCTTTCCGGTCATATCTTCCTGAAAGCGAAGTAAAAAGGGTGCAGTCTGAAAGAAGTGAACTACGGCAATCGTTTTTCCCGGAAGCGCACAATAATCCGGCAAGAGTTGCTCAACGGTAGCTGTAAAAGACCCCGAAAACTGTGCATAGCACTTTTGGGGTTCGGTCATTTGCTGCTTCCCATCATTATATCCAGCCTCGTAGCCAGCCGTATAACCTTCTTCGTAGTTCGCATCATGCGTATCTGAACTTTGATCATTATTTCCACAGCTAGCCAATGAAAAAACCAACACAAGACAAAGAACCATTGCGATAATCTTTTTCATACTGTTTCCTCCCTCAAATTCCGATTTAGTTCAATTCACTTTTATCATATAAAAAAGCCTCCCTTTCAAATATTATTATATCCAAAAGGGAGAGCTTTTTCCATTAATATTTTACTATTTTTCCACCTGCGCTGCCGTTTTCCCGGTATACTGCACGGCAATGCGGTTCTCGGGATGGGCGTCCGTCAGGTACAGCACACACAGGAAGATCCATTCTAAAGGTTTCATGATAAAATACACTAGATCCGCCGTGTATTTATTGTGGATCAGTCTCGCCACAGGGAACCCGTAAGTATCATAAAAATGACGCAGTGCCCGGTGTAAGCCGGGAGTCCGTTCTTCCAACACCTGTTCAAAAGCATTGGCGATGCACAACTGACGGTTCACGATCACTTCATGCCCATGCCGCCTCCCCAGGCGGATAGGCTTTACGACTTTTTCATGACCGCCGGCAGCTACCGTGCAGAGATAATGTTCATCATACATGACATTCTGCGGTGCCTGTCTTAGTGACAGATTCCAGTCGCTGGTCTCCGTGAATGCTTTAATCACAGAATCCGGTGCCTGTCCAAACAGCATGAGGATTGCGATCAGGATTCCCAACAGTGGGAACATCAATACCAGTCCCAGCACCGGCCACCATGCAGCCTTCCGCAAAATGTTGTCACACCAACGCAGCATGGGATTCTGATAAATCTTCCCCGTCCCAAAGTGTTCCGCCTCCGCATTCTGCATCAGTGCATTCCACTCCCGTATTTTCTTCAGAAGCAATCGCACAACTAGCAGCACACAGCACAGTGGAAATAATAACAAATATCCATCAAGCAAAATCGTCGGCTTGAATATCTGTACTGTGAACAGAATCAGTTCTAACAATCCCAGGTACATTGCGGAAATCGACAGGACTGTCACAAGGGGCGGCAGCTTCCGAAGCGGAATACTCTGCAGAATCTCATACCCTATAAATGCCAGCAGCAGGAGTACTATAAAAGTAACCATGGAACCGCTGTAAATCGGTGTATGTTTATTGGAATTGCTTAACTGCGTCTGCCAGTCAGCGGATGTCACATCCATAATCAACCCCAAATAACAAAGTTCATAGAATCCGCCCAGCCAAAATACATGCTGGTCAAACAGCCAGGCTCCCTTCACCGGACGTTCCCATGCTTCACTGATCAGGCAGATTCCTTCGCTGATCGTCAGCACCACAGGAAATACCAGTACCGCTCCCATTAAAATTGCCCAAGTAAACATTTCTGTAAAAGCCTTAATGATCTCCCATACATAATCTCTTTGCTCATAATGAATAACAGAGGCTATGATCGTAAAAAGCGCATAGCCCAGTCCGATAAATATAGAGATCAGCCATGCAAGCAACACCGGATGCTTTTTATAAAACTTTATTTTTTCCGTATTCATTTCTTTATTTTCCATCGATTCTTGCCTCTATCTGTTTCCGTGCCATATATCTGGAAATATTAAATGTCCGCAGAGATGTCTGATCCAGACGCTTCTTATTATGGTTCAGGTAATAATATCCGAATCCCTTCGGTTGATAACTCCCCCACCACTGAGCCTGCGTATCTTCGCTCATAATATCTGTGGGTCTCTCCAGTTCATAGGCGCCAAAATCATACCCAAGGCTCTCCATATAAGGAATAATGACCGGTGCCGCATCCGCACTGAGATCACTCAGATAAGAGAAGTCTCCGCCGGGTGCATTGGCAATATTCACTCTGGCTATAATATAGTCGGGATGGCTGAAGGACAATGCCAGGTACAGAACTGTCACCATCACGACACCATAGCGGAACAGAGGGAAGCTTTCCCTATAAATGTTGATCAGTACTCCGATAAACATGACGAATAATACCGCCAGCATCCACAATACGAAGATCCGCAGGAAAGTCAGATAATAATACCGGATGTAAATGATCATACGCATTACGCTGGATGCGATCATGATAAAAGTACATAATGACATAATCGTCATAATTACTTTCAGTACCCTACTCTCCCTAAAAAAGCTTAGGCACACCAATACCAGGATCAGGTTCAGAATGCTGACAGCCAACAGCTGGAAGAAGCCCTCTCTTGCGTACTGTGCATAGGTATAGCCCTCCGGCAGCTGCATTTTCCCCAAGAACAATCCGAAGATCTGAATACCGGAAAACAACAGATACAAAAGTGACAGCAATGACATAATCGTAATTGCCAGTACCGGCTCACCCTTTCTGCGATCCTTCACTTCTTCCGGGATGCTTCGCTTACACAGGTAGGAAGTCAGTGCATAGGAAGTAAAGAACAGAAACGTTACCCGGATGACTACGTTGAATATATTGTCCGGACGGATCCAGTTCATGAAATCCGTTGTCATCTTACGGAATACCGCATCGGCAGAGCTTAACAGTCCGGCGGCAATGAGCAGAATGGGCAGTGCGATCACCACTCCCAGCAGACCGTACCATACCTTCTTATTTACTTTTCCCTTTTCACGAAAATAGGCTTTGCCATCGGAAAAAGGCTTCCCCAGTTCCCCGAAGCTCATAACCACCAATTGACAGATGCTTCCCACATATTTCCCAAGATTCCACTTTTTCGTATCAAAATATTGATTCAGCAGCAGACACATCACTAATAGAAACACCGCCAGCTTGTTCAGACCTATGATCGCCCATCCGTCGGTGCAGAAGGTGGATACCCCCAACAGCAGAATGCTGATCATGTAAAAGGCACTTCCTTTTTTCAAGGTAATCTCCAGTTTTGACAGCGAGAAGACAAAATACAGTAAAGTGCCTGCGAGAAAAAAAGGGAAAGTGATCCCCGAGCCGTTCCGGAACATACAAAATGCATAGAATACGGCATAGAGAAAAGTCACTGGTCCAAAGAAATTATAGTGCTCCTGCAAGCGCTTTGTCTCCACAGTCTCTGTTTTTTCCACTACCCGGACTACATTCTGCCCGGAAATCTGTTCCTGATTTATTGTATTTGTTTCCTGTACTACTGTATTTTCCTGCATTATGATCTCCCCCTCTCAGGTTTTATTTGGTTTCCTCTTCTTTTGTGTCTTCTACGTACTCCAGAATGTCTCCGGGCTGGCAATGCAGCACCTCACAAATGGATTCCAGTGTAGAGAAACGGATGGCTTTTGCTTTATTATTTTTCAGGATGGATAAATTTGCCTGTGTCAGATCCACCTGATTCGCCAGTTCCGTCAGGCTGATCTTCCGCTTTGCCATCATTACATCCAGATTTACAATGATTCCCATAATAGATGCCTTTCTAATTTTGAATCTCCGTTCAGCCGGCGTCATTTACATAGTGGCGTATCACACGCTCTATCACTTCGTGACTGAATTTTTAGATTGTTAAGTCGTTTTCTTCCTTGTAGCGCACGGCTTCTTCAAATACCATCGCCAGCACTTTGCTGAACATGCCTGCAATGATAAATACCAGAATGATCACCAGCATGGCAATGGTCAGGTACACCACACATCTCACAGCGCTCATGGCCGCGATGAAAAAACTTAAGTCTCCCATTCTCCTAAGGCTCGCCACATTTTCCGGTACAAAGCAGTTCTCCGCAAGCACCGTGCCAAACATCTTGCGCAGTTCATTGACCAACAATAATGCCAGCACACCCAGGATGGCGAATATGATCACCGCCGGAAGGTAATGCTCCTCCACCGCCTCCAGATACTTTCCTATGTATTTGAGACTAAGCGGCAGACTTATCGTCACCAGGATTCCCGCATAGAACATAAAATCCAGCAGGTACTTCGTCCCCTTTGCCAGAGATAACTTTTTCTCCCGCAGTTCCTTTTCCGACAACTCTCTCTTCTCCATAATGAATACCTCTTTCCTTCTTGGTAGCCTTAACATATCACTCTATGATACGAATGTCAATATAAATTTATTGATATTCGATAAATTTATATTGAATAGCAGCATAAGAAAAGCTCCGGGCACAATCTTTTTCTGTGCCCGAAGCTTTTTTCAGAAGCTTTTTCGCTTTCTCGTAATTATACTATTGTGATAGTGTACTCCTTGCGGAATACCTCTCCTGCCTGCAGGGTATTACTGTACTCTCGTTGCTCTAAGCTGCCGTCAAAGGTCGTCTTGTCGCATCTGCCATACCAGGGCTCGATACAGATAAACGGTGCTCCCTTGCCCGCGGGAGACCACAGACCAAATAACGGAGCATCAAAGCTTAAGGTAACATACGGCTTTTTGTCCGGAGTACACAGGCTCACTGCAGAAGCCTGACGATCCTCCACGATCAGGGCATCCCGGTCAAATAGGTGCTCTGTGATCTGCGCATAGCCGTTTTTCACCGGTAATACATCCTTTTGCTGTCCCATGAGTCCTTGTCCGTCATCTGCCACCAATCCGTAAATCAGATCTTTGTCCGTATCAAACTTAAAATAATATTCCGACTGCTTTCCTTTTCCATCCACAGGGCACATGAATGCAGGGTGTCCTCCGATGGAAAAGTACAGTGTTTTCGTATCCGGATTTTCTACCTGCCAGATGACCTTCAGATCTTTTCCTTCCAATTCATAACCGATCTTCAGGATAAACTCCAGCGGGAATTTTGCTTTTGTTTCTTCATTGGATTGCAGGGAAAACCATGCTTCTGTCGCCGTCTGTACATCCACGGCAAACTCCATATCTCTGGCAAAGCCGTGCTGACCCATGGAATAGGTCTTTCCTTCATAATGATATTCCTTATTTTTCAGACTTCCTACAAAGGGGAACAGTACCGGGGCAGTTCTCTTCCAGAATTTTGCATCCGCATTCCACAGATACTCGGTATCTGTTGCTTTCCCCCGAATGCTTGCAAGCTCTGCACCAAAGCTGTTGATGGTTACTTTTAAAGCTTCATTTTCCAATACTACCTGCATATTGCATACCTCTCTCTCTTTTTCCCACATTATACCTCATAACAGTTCATCCGTGAACTGTTGCTATCTGTTATCCTGTAGTCTGGCTGTCTTCAGCCAATGTCCGGACAAATATCTGCTCACAAAACAGATCACACGGAAGATCCAGTCCAATACCATAGCGATCCAGACACCGATGGCTCCGTAACCCATGTTTACACCGATGATATAGCTGAATCCGATACGGAACACGAACATGGAAAAAATAGACAGTACCATGGTAAACCGTACGTCATTGCAGGCACGAAGCATATTCGGCAGAACAAAAGACGCCGGCCACAAAAATATCGCCATACCGTTGTGGATCATGACCAGAATATAGGATAACTGCGTGGTCTCCGGACTTAATCCATAGCATTTCAGGATCCACGACAGACACAGCAGGATGACGCTGTTTACCATAAAGGTACACAAGTAGGTAATCTTCAATAATTTTTTCGTATAATACCGCACCTGACCGGAATCTCCGGCACCGACACAACGGCCAATTACCGTGATCATTGCCAGATTCATAGCCTGTCCCACAATACAACCCATGCTGTCCAAGCTGTTCGCCACCCCGTTGGCAGCAATCTGCACAGTTCCGAAACCCGCGATAATGCTTACCACAATGACACGTCCCAGCTGGAAAATACCATTTTCAATCCCGCTGGGGATACCTATGTAAAAAATCTTATGGATCACCGGCCAGTCGATGTGGAAGCTTTCTTTTAATAAATGCACTTCGTTGGACGGGTTTTTCAGCAAACGATATAGGATGAATCCTGCCACTGCACGGGAGATCAGGGAAGGGATCGCCACACCTGCCACGCCCAGTCCCAGTACATAAACACCCAAAGCATTACCGCCGATGTTAATGATATTTTCCACCACGGAGACCTTCAGCGTGATCTGGGAATTTCCCATGGAGCGGAACAGCGCCGCACAGGAATTGTACAGGGCAAGGAACGGGAAGGACAGTGCAGAGATCATCATATAGATCACAGCATTATGAAATACGTCCGCTTCAATTTTACCGAAAAACAGGGAAATGATGCCATTACAGAACACCATGACCAAAATCGATATACCGATCGTAATGCATACCGATGACACGATCAACTGTTTTGCAGATTTGCATGCATCCTCTTTTTTCCCGGCTCCGAGAAACTGGGAGGTCACCACGGCGCCGCCGGTAGCCAGTGCCGCCAGCACACTGATGATCAGATTATTGAACATATCGATCAGGGATACGCCGGAGACCGCCGCCTCGCCCGCCGAAGAGATCATGACGGTATCTGCCATGCCCACAGTGATTGCCAGTGCCTGTTCAAATAAGAGCGGAATGATCAGTTTTTTCAGATCTTCTTTTGAAAATAGTTGCTGTTTTGTTATACTTGTTTCCATAACGTTTACCTTTTACTATTATAGATTCCCCCACCAATCATACCTCTTTATCAGCTGACCATTTATCTTTCCATATGATACAGCTTAAGCGAATTGTCCCATGCCGCCTTGCGCACTTCTTCCTCTGTGATCCCCTTGATCTGCGCCATGGCAGCGATCACATAAGGAATGTTCAGGGAACTGTTGCGTTTGCCGCGGTTCGGTTCCGGCGCCAGATATGGGCAGTCCGTCTCCAACACGATGCGGTCCATAGGAATATATTCTACCGCTTCCTTCAGCTTCTTTGCATTTTTAAAAGTCAGCACGCCGCCGATTCCAAAGTAGAATCCCATATCCAGAAAAATCTTCGCCGTCTCCTTCGTATAGGAATAGCAGTGAATTACACCGCCGATCTCTTCTGCGTGCGCCTCCGTCATGAGATCCACGGTATCCTTCGCTGCATCCCGGGAGTGAATGATAACAGGCTTTTTGATCTCACGCGCCAGTTCCAGCTGCCGCAGGAACCACTTTTTCTGTGTCTCGTGGTCCGGCTCCGGCCAGTAATAATCCAGTCCGATCTCTCCCACCGCCAGGCATTTCTCTTTCTGGCACTGTTCCTTCAGCCAGGAATAAGATTCCTCAGTCAGTTCCGCGGTCTCGCTGGGATGTACTCCGATGGCTCCGTATATGTAATCGTACTGCTCCATCAGCTCTAACACTTTCCGGCAGGATGCCAGGCTCGCACCCACATCCACCATCCGGGCAATGCCCTGCCCCGGCAGCGCCGCCAGAAGCTGTTCTCTGTCGTCGTTAAATGCGTCATCGTCATAATGCGCATGCGTATCAAATATCGCAGTCATATAAAATCTCCTCACAGCATATCTATGCAAAAAAAGAACCGTCCCCGGAGCTCCTAAGTCTCCAAAAACAGTTCTCTCGAGTGCACCGCCAGGGGCTCGAACCCTGGACACCCTGATTAAGAGTCAGGTGCTCTACCAACTGAGCTAGCGGTGCATTTCTGTGTCGTTGTTGCGTCTCCCGCAACGACAAGACATATATTATCACATGGTTTTCAAGAATGCAAGTACTTTTTGAAAAAAATTTAAATATTTTTTTCGATTTATTTGTACAATAGGTGAAATTACTGTTTTTTACGGGCTTCCTGGCACTTTTTGCAGTAGCCGTACAGCTCTAATTTGTGTCCGGTGACAGTGAAATCTCCGGTATCCTGCTCTAAATGCACATGTGCAAAGGGGCAGCTGGGCAGCGGAATCCGCTTATGACATTCCAGGCAGACCGCATAATGGGTATGTTCCCCGCGGTTCAATTCGTATACTACGGTACCGTCTCCCATGAACGTTGTCTTCTCTACCATTCCATGTTCTTCAAATGTTGCCAGAATCCGGTAGATCGTGGATACAGCATAATCGCTGCCTTCGTGATCTCTCTCAATACGATTGTAAATCTGTACGGCGCTGAGGGGCTCGGTCGCTTCCTCCAGAACCTGATAGACGCATTTTCTCTGTTTGGTCCATTTTAATCCCTTGGGATAAGAAATATCATTGTGTTCACATTTATGTTCTTCCATAGATATCTGTCCTTTTATATCGCGATCTCGAGGGCGCAGTGCTTTCCACCTCGAAACACTGCTTGTGCCTACAGCCAGTTTATCACAATTCCTGTCAAAACACCAATCACATATAAAATTCCCACGATTTTCAGATTTTCCTTTTTATCCGGGTTCACGCGGAACAACACCAGCAGTCCTACTCCCGCTCCTACCAGCAATCCGGACATCATGGCTCCAAGGCTGATCACACCACTGATATACAATTGCGTTATGGTCACAGATGCTGCACAGTTGGGGATCAGTCCCACCAATCCTGCCAGCACAGGTCCCAGTACGGGACGGTTCAGGATCAGGCCGGCCAGAACATCTTCTCCCACAAAATGCAGTGCTGTGTTCAGAACAAATCCAATGACTATAATGAAAAAGGTAATGTGAAGCGTATGCTTTACCGCAGATAGAAAAATGCCATCCTCTTCACAATGGCAGTTCTCATGCTCACAGATTTCATGAATGTGCTCTTCCTCTTCATGGTCATTTTCTCCATGCCCGTGAACATGGTCATGAGGATGCATCTTCCTCTCCCGGACCAACAGATCGATCACAAATCCGGCTGCCGCACCAATGGCTGCTTTAGCTCCCAGCACGCCCAGTACAAAGCGGATATCCATTTTCTCCGAAATCAGGATCGGCAGCATCTCATCAGAAGTGGACAGATAAATGGCTATCAGTGTTCCCAGGGTGATCACTCTGCCTGCATATAAGTTGGATGCTGCTGCCGAGAACCCACACTGAGGCAGCACACCTGCCACGCCACCGATCAACGGTCCCATTTTACCTGCTTTACGCACCATATGTGTGGTCTTCTCGCCAGCCTTATGCTCCAGATATTCCATAGCCAGATAGGTCAGGAACAAAAACGGCACCAGCTTTATACTATCTATTAAGGTATCTAAAATAACTTCCGACATAACTCTTACCTTTCCATACTTTCTTTATCAAATGAATACTTAATCATATATTTGTTCTAAATGCAAATGAGTTGCATTTGCATTTAGAACTATAACACATTTTTTCACATTGTCAATATTTTAATTATAAAAAATGCGCTATGCTATGACAAGCTACGAAAAGCAAGAGAATGCCCATCCGGGCAAAAGCCAGCCGGTATACCGTCTTATTATTGCACTTCGATCAATCTTCGATCAATCCTTTTTTCTTCCATGCTCCGCTCCGCCAGCGCAACATCATGCCGACCGCACGGCTGCATTCATCTGCTGTCAGACCGATATAAGCACCCACTACTGCCAAATGCAGCTGTATCCCCAGCAGATACGTTCCTCCCGCTGCACACAAAAACATGAAAACAGCTCCGAGGATCACCGGAAATACAGCATCTCCACTGGTTTTCAGTGCATTTCCGTATACCAGATTTGTGACTCGTCCGGCTTCCAGGGCAATGTCAATAAACATCAGCTTCTGCACTAGTTCTACCATACTCTTATCCTGCGTGAAAAAAGAGATCACAACCGGGGCACTGACTGCAAACAGAAATTCTGTTCCCATCGCCAGTACCGCTCCGATCGCCGCAGATTTTTTAGTCTGCTTATCACATATTTCATATTTTCCCGCACCCATGTACCATCCGGTCATAATGGCATTCGCCTGGGCAAGTGCACTTCCCACACAGAAGGATAAATTTGTGATCTGTGCCGTATAGGAGCGGGCAGCCACATTGATTCCCTCCGTGTCCATCTGGTTCAGAAAACGGATCACCAGTGTCATCGCTACATTATAAATAATATTTTCCAAAGCAGACGGCAATCCGATCCGGATGATCTTCCGCAAAATCTCTCCGGAATTTACCCTCTCCGAATATTTTTTTGCAGGGATCAGCCGCCGTACAAAGATCACTATCAATATCAGATTCACTACTTTGGAGATCACTGTTGCGGATGCGACCCCCTGCACGCCGAGGTGGAATCGAAACAGAAACACGGCATTTAATATAAAGTTCAAAATATTACCTGTCACAGTTGCGATCAGAGGCTGTTTCGTATATCCAAATGCACGCAGATATCCTGCCAGTATGGGAATCATTGCGTTCAGTATACTTCCGCCTCCTACGATCCGCAGGTATTGTACGGCAGGCTCCTTCAATGCCGGTGCAATACCTACCACATACAGAATCCCATCGGAACAGAAAAACAAAAACACAGACATTACAACACCCAGGATCCCATTAAACCATAATCCCAGAGTCTTTGCCTGACAGGCGATCCCCGGTCTGCCCGCACCGATATTCTGTGTCATCACAGCCAGCATTCCCATAGAAACTACCGAATACATAATAATGAACACACCGATATAAGTATTTGCTGTTCCGACTGCTCCGACTGCCTGATCTCCCACAGAAGAAAGCATTAAGGTATCCACCATTCCGGACAACATGTAAAAGATCGTCTCCAGACACAGTGGTACAAATAATTGAAATAATGACTTATTCTGTCCTTCCATCGTATGTTTTATATCCTTTCTGCGGTTCCTATAAATTTGCATTTTCATTTTGTAACTATTCAGAATAGTTCCTTTAGTTTTTACATATTACTACTTTATCTTTGCTAAAACTTGCATTTTTACCACATAAAATTGACTTATTTCTACTTTTATAGTAATCTGACCATAATATCCCCCGATCCACTTCACAGAAAGGCCTGCCTATGTACCCCGAATTAAGAGAAGAACGCATTCACGGAACAAAAGAATTTCCTTTTAGCTGTTATCACCTGCATGATATGCCTGCTTTTTTTCAGATTCCTGTCCACTGGCATCCGGAGGTCGAGATCATATATGTCCGCTCCGGCTCTCTTAATGTCATCATTGAAGGGGAAGAATACGAAGCGGCCGGCGGCTCCGTATTCTTTGTGAATCCCGGTGAGCTTCATTTTATGGGTTCCGCAATTCCGGGCGTAGACTATCATACCCTGCTGTTCCCACTGGAATTTATTTCCTTTCAGACGGATGATCTGTTGGAAACGGAGTTTCTCCTTCCCTTGCGTAACCATGAATTGCTTTTGCATCATAATCTTTCCCACGAAAAAAGCTGCCCTGACATCATTTCTCTCATCCGTGAGATCCTGTCTGTCAGACAGCTTCCAAATACATTGAGCGGGCATTTCCGATTACGTATTTTATTGTTGTCACTTATCCAAAAAATTGCTGCCTGCGGAACCATTAACCCGATGGGCTCCAAAAGAAATGATCCGATGCAGCGTGAGATACTGACTTATCTGCAGTATAACTACACGGAACCCCTTCGGTTGGAAACCCTGGCAGAGCAATTTCATTTATCCGAAAAATATTTGTCCCGCTATTTTAAGCAGCATTTTCATCTGACTCTGACGCAATACCTGATGCATCTGAGGCTGACCCATGCCTGCCATCTGTTAGAGAGCACCTCTCTGCCGGTTACAGAGGTTGCCCTGCAGTCCGGCTTCCCCAACGTGAGTCATTTTATCCGCTGCTTTCACAGGACATATCAGATGTCTCCGTTACAATATCGTAAACAGCTGCCCTATCAATGATCGTTTTCAAGAGCTCTTCTGGCAAGCTCCAGACATCCCATAATGCCCTGATCATCGTGAAGAGATGCCGGCACCACATAATGCTCCATGTCTGCAAGTTCATCCGTTACGATATAGCCATTGATGTATTCCTTAAGCTTCTTGCGGATAAGCGGGAACAACTGCTCCTGGTGCATGACACCGCCGCCTAAAATGATCATTTCCGGTGATACCGTCATGACATAGCCGGTCAGTGCCTGAGCAATGTAATCTGCCTCCAGCTCCCATACTTCCGGGCAATCTGCCAAGTCCACTGCTTTCCTGCCCCAGCGTTCTTCGATGGCAGGGCCTGCTGCCAGACCTTCCAGACAATTCTTATGATAAGGACATCTTCCGGCATAAGTATCTGCGGTCCGCTTCGTGATCAACACATGTCCGGTCTCCGGATGGAGCATTCCGTGATGCAGCTCTCCATTACTATAGATACCACCGCCGACACCCGTACCGATGGTCAGATACATGACGCACTTTTTCCCTTGTGCCTGTCCGAAAGTCACTTCGCCGAGGACAGAACCATTCACATCTGTATCGAATCCCACGGGGCAATGAAGTGCCTCCTGCATCTGCCCCACAATATCGCAGTCCCTCCAGGCCAGCTTTGGCGTGGTTGTGATATAACCGTATTTTTCGGAATCTCTGTCCAGCTCAATGGGCCCGAAACAGGCAATTCCCAATGCATCGATCCCCTTGTCCCTAAAATAAGCGATCATCTTAGGAATCGTCTCCTTAGGCGTAGTTGTAGGAATCGATACCTGTTCATAAATTGTACCGTTCTCATCCCCAATAGCGCAGACCATTTTTGTACCGCCGGCTTCCAATGCACCCAGACGTAATTTTGCCATATAAACTCCCTGCCTTTCCAGATTCTGTCTGTCAAATATATCCTGAGCTTTTCCTTCGGATTCTGCTCTCTGTGGTTAGTATAGCAAATCCTTTTCTCCCTGTTAATATCAATTTTTATGGAGTTTCTCTCTCTTTTTAATTTTCTCTTTTCCGGGGAATCTTTCCTATGATATACTTGTTATACAGTTCTCAGTTACACACAAATTGCAGGAGGTTATATCACAATGAAAAAAATATGGATCGTCGGTTCCCTCGGTCACATGGGGCAGGCGTTGATCAGGTTGTTAGACATGATGGAATATGAATTATACGAAACCGATAAGGACGAGCTGGATATCACGGATGAACATGCAGTTTCCCTGTTCATGCACCGCAATCGTCCCGATGTCGTCATCAACTGTGCAGGATATCATCCTTCCGCCGGTGCAGCGCAGTCGGAGACAGATATGGCTTACAAGGTAAACGCCGTCGGTGCGAGAAATCTGGCGCAGTCTGCGGAGAGCATTCAGGCAAAACTCATACAGATCTCTACGGATGATGTATTTTCCAGCGCATCCGACACACCCTATAATGAGTTCGATGATGTAAATCCCGTAGGACTGTTTGCAAAATCCAAATACGCCGGAGAGAAATTCGTCATCCAGCTGATGACCCGCTATGTCATTATCCGCAGTTCCTGGATCTATGGCATCGGCAAAGACTTTTTGAATGAAGTACTCGAAGCTGCCGCGGACCCTCAGGTATCCACAATGGAATTGCTAAACAACGACCGTGCGGTACCTACCTCCGCTGCAGAGCTTGCACGCGTGGTAAAATTTTTCATCGACAACGACCATTACGGTATCTATCACGCCGTATGCAGCGGCGGTTCCTGCACACGCCTGGAATTCGCGAAAGAGATCCTGCGTCTTGCCGGAAAAGAAGACCGGCTTACCGTCACAGTAAAAGACGGCACCCCGGAGAAATATTCCGTACTGGATAATATGATGCTGCGTCTCACCGGCATCGAAGAACCCAGTGGCTGGAGAGAGACACTGGCTTCCTACATGAAAGAAACCGGAGGACTGGAATAGTGGAAAAACACAAAGAAGAAAAGAAAAAACTCGGTCTGTCCACCAAAATCTTTATCGCCCTTTTAACCGGTGCGGTATGTGGTGTGCTGATCCATTATTATATGCCGGAAGGGTACTTTAGAGATACGATTCTGATCAACGGTATTCTCTATGTACTGGGCAACGGTTTTATCCGCCTGATGCAGATGCTGGTGGTTCCTTTGGTATTCTGCTCCCTGGTCTGCGGCGCCATGGCCATCGGTGATACGAAAACGTTGGGAACTGTGGGTGTGAAAACGATCCTGTTCTATCTGTGCACCACTGCTTTGGCAATCTGCGTGGCACTGGGTATTGCCAGTCTGATCAATCCCGGCGTCGGTTTAAATATTGCGTTGCCGGAGGATGCCACCGAAGTCGCGACCACCCAGGTAGATTTTGCGGAGACGTTGTTAAATATTATTCCGAAAAATATTTTTACCTCTCTGTCCGCCGGAGATATGCTGCCGATCATCTTCTTTGCTTTATTTGTCGGCATTCTTTTGGCTGCCATGGGCAACCGGGTCTCCACTGTGGCGAACTTTTTCAGTCAGTTCAATGACATTATGATGGAAATGACGATTGCAGTCATGAAAGCAGCCCCTGTCGGTGTCTTCTGCCTGATTGCCAAGACCTTCGCAGGTATCGGTTTCGACGCTTTTGTGCCTATGCTGAAATATATGGGAAGCGTCATTCTGGCACTGGCAGTACAGTGTTTCGTGGTATATCAGGTCATGCTGTTTGTGTTCACCCGGTTGAATCCTTTTAAGTTCATTAAAAAGTTCTTCCCGGTTATGACCTTCGCCTTCTCCACTTCCACCAGTAATGCGACGATCCCTCTGTCTATCGACACTCTGTATAAAAAAATCGGTGTCTCCAAACAGATTTCGTCCTTTACGATTCCTCTGGGTGCCACCATTAACATGGACGGTACTTCCATTATGCAGGGCGTAGCAGTTGTTTTCATAGCACAGGCTTATGGTATTCCTCTGACCCCGGCTGCCATTGCTACTGTCATTGCCACCGCGACGATCGCTTCCATCGGCACTGCCGGTGTCCCCAGTGTCGGTCTGGTCACCCTGTCCATGGTACTGACCTCCGTGGGACTGCCTACCGAAGGCATTGCACTGATCATGGGTATCGACCGTATCCTGGATATGCTGCGTACCGCTGTCAATATCACCGGTGATGCCGTATGTACCACTATCGTGGCTAAGCAGCAGGGTGCCTTTAACGAGAATACTTTCCGGGCAGATAACTGATCACCCGTTTACAACTTTTCAGACGGCTGTCACCGTATAAAAAAAGAGTGAAACATTCTGTCTTGTGCTCAAGTGCACCGTCAGATGTTTCACTTTTTTATAGCTCGCAGCTATTCTATTTCAGTTTATTGAGTTTTGCCCGGTTGGCAATAACGATCAGCCGCATATCCTGTGTCAGAGGTTCTTCCGGATCGATATTGGTATTTACATTTTTTCCTTCGATGATCGCCACCACGTTAATGGAATATTTTTTCCGCAGATTCAGCTCGATCAGGTTCTTCCCGATCCACTGCTGTTTGACTTCCATTTCCACCATAGACACATCCTGGGACAATTCGATAATGTCCATGAAACCGGAGCTTAACAGATTTTTGGCCAGATGGATCCCTGACTCACTCTCGGGGAATACTACACGGTCTGCTCCTACTTTCGTAAGGATCTTGCAGTTTATCTCAGTGGCGCATTTGGCGATAACGGTCTTTACGCCCAGTTCTTTACACAGCATGGTTGCCATAACACTGGCTTCCAGATGATTTGCCATGGTCACAATGACCACATCAATATTCGCAATACCGATCTGTCTCAACGCTTCCGGATCTGTAACATCTGCACATTTACAGTATGGAATCTCTGAGATTGCCGCATTGACAACTGCCTCTCTATTGTCTACCGCCACCACCTCTGCGCCGTTCTCTGCCAACTCCTTCGCCACACTTCTTCCATATCTTCCAAGTCCAAATACTGCATAGGTCTGATTGATTCCCATAGTCTCTTCCTTCCTGTTGCTTCGATCTGCTTTATCCGACGCTGATCTCTTCTGTCGGGTTCTTCACAATATTTTTGTTCTTTTTCTGCGTGCTGAATGCCACTACCAGAGATATGGGGCCGACTCTTCCCAGATACATGGTCACGATAATAATCAGTTTTCCCCAAAGATTCAGCATGGAAGTCAGGTTCCTGCTTAATCCCACAGTAGCTGTGGCACTCACTGTTTCATACACAATATCTATCACATCCGCATCTGTCACTACAGATAAAAGAATTGTGGACAACGACGCAATGATAAAAAACATACTTACAACTGCTACCGATTTATTCACCGCCTGCTTCGGAATATTTCTCCCAAAAAGCTCTGCATCCTCCTTATTACCTATGGTGGCAAACATAGATACCAACAGCACTGCGATCGTAACTGTCTTCATTCCTCCTGCGGTTCCCACCGGAGAGCCGCCGATCAGCATCAAAAGCACCGAAATGATCGCAGAGGTATTGGTCAGATCCTCTTGTGGAATCGTGGCAAAACCTGCGGTTCGCGTAGTTACTGCCTGGAACAGGGATGCCCAGATCCGTTGCGGCACCGCGTAATCCTGCATTGTCAGAGGATTATTGTATTCAAAAATATAAAATGCCGTCGCTCCCACTACAATAAGTATTCCTGTCACCGTGAGTGCTATTTTACTGTGAAGCGTCAGCAGTCTGAAACATTTGAGCTTCTGGCTCCGGATATTTTTCAAAACCCGCAGTACATCCCACCAGACGATATAGCCTAAGCCTCCCAATATGATCAGCAACATCGTGACCAGATTGACCATTGGCTGAAATACATAGCCGCACAGACTGTCTTCCGCCATAATATCCATTCCTGCGTTGCAGAAGGCAGATACGGCATTAAAAATCGAAATCCATATGCCTCTGAGTCCGTATTCCGGCACAAATACTGTCATATACAAAAGAGCGCCGCATCCCTCCACCACCAGAGTACCTATGAGGACCTTGCGGAGGAATCTCACGATTCCGGAGATATTATTCAGATTAAACACATCCTGCAGCATCCACCGGTTACCCAGTCCCAGTCGTCTGTGCAGTCCCATCATCACACCGTACATGACCGTAATGACTCCCAGACCTCCCAACTGGATCAGAAACAGGATCACGATCTGTCCCCAGACGCTCCATGTGGAATATGTGGGAACCGTCACCAGACCGGTCACACATATGGATGTGGTAGCCGTAAATAAAGCATCTATATAAGGAACCGCTTCTCCGGTAGCTGAACTGATGGGTAATGCCAGCAGGAAGCTACCCACTAATATGGCACACAGAAAGCTAAGCATGATCTTCTGTGTCGTAGACAACTGTATTATTTTTTTACTGTTCATAACACACTCCATTCCGCCGATGCTTTATCTCATCAGTGGAATCGCTAATCAAATTTCACGGGTGCAATCCGCAATGTTATGATTATAACACACTTTTAGATAAAAAACTCCTATTGGAGACAGTTTGTTGCCGAATCCATCATAGGAGTTCTCTTCTGATCTTATTTTTCTTCTTTTATACTTTAAATCGGTAGCCCACACCCCAGATGGTCTCGATATACTGAGGTTTTGCAGTATCTTTTTCAATCTTCTCACGGATTTTCTTGATGTGCACGGTAACGGTGGCAATATCACCGATAGAATCCATATCCCAGATCTCACGGAACAATTCTTCTTTGGTAAATACATGGTTCGGATGCTCCGCCAGGAACGTCAGCAGATCAAACTCTTTGGTCGTAAACGTCTTCTCCACACCGTCCACATAGACACGTCTTGCAGCCTTATCAATACGGATACCGCGGATCTCCACGATATCATTCTGCTGCTTCTGGTTGGTTCCCACCAGTCTCTCATAACGGGCCATGTGCGCCTTCACGCGGGCTACCAGCTCACTGGGGCTGAAAGGTTTGGTCATATAGTCATCCGCACCCAACCCTAAGCCGCGGATCTTATCAATGTCGTCCTTCTTCGCTGATACCATGAGAATGGGAATATTTTTCTCCTCGCGGATCTTCTTACATACTTCGAAGCCGTCCATGCCGGGCAGCATCAGGTCCAAAATGATCAGATCATAATCGCCTGTCAGAGCGGTCTTCAGTCCCTCATCTCCGGTATTGCAGATATCGACCTTGAAATCACTGAGCTCCAGATAATCCTTCTCAAGATCTGCAATTGCTACTTCATCTTCAATAATTAAAATCTTACTCATTATTTATCCTCCATTTACAGAATGTCCTTGCATCATCGGTTATCATGCTATTTCTGTTTCATTCCTTATTGATTCCTTATTCATTACTTGGTTCCACCCGGCTGCAGTTCAATGTATTTTCTCAGGACAAAATGCATACAGGTGCCTTCACCCTCTTTGGCTGTTGCCCATACATAGCCACCGTGATCCTCGATGATCTTCTTCACAATAGAAAGTCCGATGCCACTGCCGCCCTGGGCGGAATTGCGGGAAGCATCCGTGCGGTAGAACCGCTCAAAGATCTTCTGCAGATCCTTCTGCGCGATTCCCTTGCCGTTGTCCTCGATCTCTACCCGGATAGCATCCACTTCGTCGAGAATACGGATATCAATGTGCCCATTGGGCTTGTCCATATATTTTACGCTGTTACTGATAATATTATTGATGACCTTCTTCATCTGCTCCGGATCCGCGATGACAGCTGTGTCAGGAGATACCAGATTCGAATAGTTCAGCTTGATACCCCGCTGCTCCAGATCCAGTCCGACTTCTTCCACACAGTCGCCGAAATAATCCGCCACGTTGATCCGGTGGAAATTGTACGGGATCCGGTTATTATCAATTCCGGAATAAGTGGTCAGCTCGTTGATCAGACGATCCATATCAATGGCTTTATTGTAGATGGTCTTGATGTATTTATCCATCTTCTCCGGCGTATCTGCCACACCGTCCATGATTCCTTCCACATAACCCTTAATGGCTGTGATAGGGGTCTTCAGATCATGGGAAATATTGCTGACCAGCTCTTTGTTCTGCTTCTCATGCTGGGTGTTCTCTTCCGTGGATTCCTTCAGCCGTAAACGCATGTCCTCATAATTGCGGTAGAGATCACCGATCTCACCCTTGGCATCTGTCTCCAGAACATAATCAAAGTTGCCTTCCTTGATCTTGCGCATTGCCACGTTCAATTCATTGATGGGTTCAAATACGCCCTTGTGGATCCACTGGGTCAGCATCAGGCTGGTGAAGATCAGGATCACTATGATAGCCACGAACATATCGATCAGCAGATGTCTCGAGATCAGCGAATTGACCTTCGTGACGATAAATACGCTGCCCGGTGTTCCATCCCGGAAAGTGAAATCAATCTGTTTTACATACTTCTCCAGTTCATTGTAGAAATATCCGCTGTCATCCGACAGATTCTCTTCACCGTAGGCAGGCAGTTTTTCAAAAATCTTCTGTGCGGCATCTTTATTGCCGGCATAATACATCTTATCACCTTTTCTTACAATAATGTAAGTAGACTTCCGCGATACCTCCTCATTAATATGATCCAGATATTCTTTATCTTCCAGCCTGCTGCTGTCTTCCTTCACCTGTTCCAGCAGCACATAATACGCCTGATCCGTGGTGTTGGTGAATTCCCTGAAATTCTCCGACATCATGGAATAATCAATATCCGTCAGGCTGAAACCCTGAGAGTAATTCATCAGGTAAATGGCAATCATCACAAACGCCATGATCGTCAGCAACAGCGGAAGTAATATAATACTTATAAATGTTACACGAAGTCTGGTTTTAAATTTCATATTACTCTTGCCTTTCAGCAACCTGCAAACTTTCCGTGACTTTAGTACACTGTGTAGCACAAGTTTGCGCGTGTTTTATACTTTACTTTCGCTCATTATAGCATGATTCCTACCTTCTGTGTATAAAGGAAGCAAGAATATCATTAAAAAAATATAAACAAAATTTTTTCATTTTTCTGTTGACATTATTCTCACATCATGTATAATAAGCTTATAAGAAACAGTAATCATTACTATTATTGAGAAGGGAGCTTATCATGGCACTGAAAAGAAGCAGACAACGGGAAATGATCAAATCCTTTCTCATGGGACGCAAGGATCATCCTACCGCTGATGTGATCTATTCTAATCTGAAGCAGCAGGATCCGAACTTAAGTCTCGGTACCGTCTACCGTAATCTGACTCTGTTGTCGGACATGGGAGAGATTTTACGACTCCGGGTCGGTGACGGTGTTGACCATTTTGATGCCGATACTTCCGAACATTATCATTTCGTGTGTACGGAATGCGGAAGCGTCATTGATCTGGACATGGATAGTATTGATTCCATCATGGAGACAGCCGGAGAGAGATTTGACGGCCGGATCCGGGGACATGTCACTTATTTCTACGGCTCTTGTCCCGCCTGCACCAGGGTTGCTACGGAGTCCTAGTTTTCTGAATGAAAACGGACTTCGTTCCATAATATATTTGTGCAGATAAAGCACACGCAAAAAGAGAAAACTAAAAACAAAACATTTCATTTGAGAAAAGGAGAAAAAATTATGGCAAAGTATGTATGTCAGGTATGTGGTTATGTTTATGAAGGTGATGCGGCTCCCGCAGAGTGCCCCATCTGTCACGCTCCCGCTTCCAAATTCACCAAGCAGGAGGAAGGTAAGACCTGGGCTGCTGAGCATGTAGTAGGTGTAGCAAAGGGTGCTCCCGAGGATATCATTGCAGATCTGCGTGCGAACTTCCAGGGCGAATGCTCTGAGGTTGGTATGTATCTGGCAATGGCAAGAGTAGCTCACAGAGAAGGTTATCCCGAGATCGGTCTGTACTGGGAGAAGGCTGCTTACGAAGAAGCTGAGCACGCTGCAAAATTCGCTGAGCTGTTAGGTGAAGTCGTAACCGATTCCACCAAGAAGAATCTGGAGATGAGAGTAGATGCCGAGAACGGTGCAACCGCAGGTAAGTTTGATCTGGCTAAGAGAGCCAAGGCTCTGAACCTGGATGCTATCCATGACACCGTTCATGAGATGGCTCGTGATGAGGCAAGACATGGCAAGGCATTTGAGGGTCTGTTAAAGAGATACTTTGGCTAAGCTACAAGCCATGCAATAAAAAAGAATACTCTGCACCGTAGGAGCTTGCTCATAAAGGTGTGGAGTATTCTTTTTTATTATACGGCGACAGCCGTCCATGAGCAAGTCACGCAGTGACTGCGAATGGGTTGCATGGCGCCAGCCTTAGGAGCGCGACAGCCCTTATACGGTTCCGGAGATCACCAGCGTGCTGACGCCGGGGTTGATCCCCCACGCTCCTGTAACGGGATCCTGGGTGTAAGTCGCTGCGGGTACGGTAATACCTCCTGCAGTTCCGGTAAATAATCCGGTAGTCGTATCATACGTATAGTTTGTTCCCTCTGCCCATGCAGTTCCATTAAAATTCACAGTCAGATTCTCCAATACGGGATTAAAGGTATCTGTGATCACGACACCGGTAGCTGCATCTGCTGCCGTATTCCCCAGATTCTGTATCAGGAACGTATACGTCAATGTTCCATTCTCTGTCACGGGTACGGGACTAACGGACTTTGTGATCGTAAGAAGCGGTCCGCTTACCGCATTTACTGTCTCGTTCACAGTAACAGGAGTGACCCCTGCCCCGGCAATCGTCGCCGTATTCGTAATGGAAGCCTCTGCTGCCAGCGGTGCATAAGAGTTCACCTCAGCCTCATAGGTAAGTGTCACATTACCTCCCGCAGGCACGGTAATTCCCGTGATTGTCAGAGGAGGGCCTGCCGTTACAGCCGGTGTTGCCTGTAAAATTCCGTTTGCATAGTATTTTACGGTCCCCGGAATATACGTCAGAGGTGTCAGTTCTCTGGTATTAAACAAATACTCTCCCAGATTATCCGTTACTGTAATTCCGTTAAATGCTGTAGTGCCTGAGTTCACAATGCTGATCACATACGTAACATTTTCATTCTGCCCGTAGGTATCCCGCACTGCTGTCTTGGTTGCAGACAATACCTCCGTGATCTCACCCACTGCTATATTGGAGTTTGTAATCTCATTTCCATAGCGAAGCTGTGCCTGATTTGTAAATCTAGCCATATATTTTTGTATCCTTTCATTGTATTTGGATTTACTATAATATATGACTGTTTTTAAGAAAGTTGACGGATTCTGTCACCGCATTTCTTGACTTTCCTCTTCCACCTCCGTATGATGGAATCACAAACATTCACTGGCGCTGCCCCGGAAAACATTGAGGATTCAACATGAAGAAAAAAGTATTTAACATCATCCAGATCGGTGACAAAAGTAACCGTCTGAGCCGGCTCTTTGATATTTTTATTGCTATCGTTATCTGTGCAAATATTCTGGTGACTTTTCTGCAAACCTTTGATGAGCTTGCTTTTTTATTTCCAGCATTTCACGTGATCGAGGTTATCACTATTCTGATCTTCTGTGTGGAATATATTCTGCGGATCTGGACTGCGGACTATCTATATCCTGATAAAAGCGAGTTCCGCTCCCGGTTGCGGTTTCTGATCTCCTTCGACGGCATTATCGACCTGCTGACAATTTTACCCTTTTTCTTCCTGTCCGGTATGGTCATCTTCCGGATGCTGCGGGTGGCGAGAATCTTCCATCTGTTCCGCCTGAATGCCCGGTATGATTCCTTCAATGTCATCACTACGGTATTGTATGAAAAACGCAATCAGATCATTTCCTCTGTGTTCATCGTACTGATCCTGATGCTCGCCAGCAGTCTGTGCATGTACAGCGTGGAGCATGATTCCCAGCCGGAAGTATTCCGCAATGCCTTCAGCGGCATCTGGTGGAGCATGTCAACGCTGCTCACCGTAGGCTACGGTGACATCTATCCCATCACCACGCTTGGCCGGATCATGGCGATCTGTATCGCCTATCTCGGTGTCGGTGCTGTGGCTATCCCCACCGGTATCATCAGTGCCGGTTTCGTGGAACAGTACCAGCGCAAAAGCAGTCTCTCTAATATTAAAGAGGCAGATATTCATGAGATCGCCGAGATCTTTGTAGATAAACGCTTCGCCGGCAAATCCGTGGAAGAAATGGAAGAGGCAGAACAGGTCACAATCTTCCTCATTCTGCGGGAGGATCTGTCCATTCTGCCTCAAAAAGATACGATATTAAGGTTAAATGACATCATTGTCATTCGTGGGGAGCATTCCTAATCTGCTTCCGTCGCTGCAGTTTCCTTTTCCACAGTCTCCACAGCTTCCGTGGTTTCTGTCTCTGCAGTTTCTGTTTCTGCAGTCTCCGTCGCTTCGGTAGTTTCTTCCACCAGATCCTCCAGTGTATAGTTGAATCCGGTCACCACGTTGGTGGCCACGACATACACTTTCATTTCAGAAGGAAATGCAATGTAGTACTGGCTGGTCATGGAATTCAGATTACCGACATTAATGATCACGCTGCGATCTGCAGTCTCGTACTGAATGGTACGATCCGGATCCGCCAGTCCGTACTGTGACATATCCGTCACATTTCCAATCACCTGATCTGCCTTTAACGGTGCCACCTTCAGGATCATCGCCTTGATCCGATCCTGGTTCAGATTCAGGGAATGATCGTCCGTATAGTACCATGTTTCATCCTCTTTTTCAAAGGCATAGGTCTCTCCCTCATATACATAGCGGAAGCTGGTAATATCATCGGAGTTCACATCCAGCACCGTCTCCTGTGTATCCTCGGTAGTGGACGTCGCGGATGCTATATTTTTATTATACTGTCGGATGCCCAGGAATACTGCCGCCAGCACCACCAGTGCCAGCAGCATTCCGATCATCTGTCTTTGTTTCTTTTTCATATCTATAACTCACGCCTTTCCCAATTATTTCTTCCGTCTGCGGAACCAGATCACAAATCCGGCGATCATACAACCGACAGGCAGTATCACAGTAACCAGCAGCCCCAACAACAGAATCTGTGCGGAATCCACTACCAGATTAGAGACCTCATAACTTTTTACCGGAATAGATACCGAGGTCTCATGATCTGCCATTCCACTGAAAGTATTGGTGAACAGGGTCAGGTTCGCACCGCTGACGACAGAATTTGCATCATCCGTGAACAGCTGCTCGCAACCGTACACGACCAGTGTCGCATCCCCATCATCCAAAGTCTTTACTGCCTCAACACCTAATGCGAAGGGACCATTCATATCATTTTCACTCTGTGAAAAATCCTGTGTATTGTTGACATCCTGTTTTGCAAAAGAGCTGTCGGAGGTGCTCAGGAATACATCATAGGTAATATCACCGGTGGCTGTCTCGTCGGTACTTACTTCCTCCGGGACGATGATGCCCTGAGAATACGGCAGGAACAGATATTTTCCGTAGGTGCCTGAGGTATAGCTGTCAGAGCTCTGTGTCGGCAGGATATAATACGGACTTCTGTAGTAGCCGTTGGAATCATTCTCCACTACCAGTCCTTTGGCAATACTCAGATTCATGTAGCTTAAGATAGCATCTATATTGGGTGTCTCCTCATCGGTATAACCGGTCACCAGGATGACCTTACCGCCATTATCCAGATAATCGATCACCTTATCCTTGTCATCGGAAGAGAAATCACTGGTGGCGCCGTTGATGAACAGACAGGCCGCATCGTCGGGGATAGCATCCAGATCCATCAGATTCACGGTCTCATAATCCACATTTTCCTTGTTCAGTGCGGATGTAAAAGTGTTACTTAAACTCAGTTCGTTATGTCCTGTTGTCATATATACCTTGGGCATATTGTCATTTAACACATAATCCAACGCACTGGTGATCTGTCCTTCGCCATCATAACCGGTGGTCGTGGTGTTATAACTGTACGTCGAATAGTCAAAATCATAGGAAGACTCATAGACATCGTTGTAATCAATGACCTTGCTGCGCTTGTCGCTGACCACGATCAGGCTGTTCGTGCTGATGTTGCCGGTGGTGTACTGGGTATAGAACATCGGGTTAACGGTGGGATCCACATATTCCACGGTGATATGATCTGACAGATCATCATATCTCTGTAAAGTCTGCCCCAATGTGGTATCCTGATTGTCCTGATTTACCAATACATAGATTGTCACATCATCCTGCATATTTTTCACATAGTCAACGGTCTGATCTGTCAGGGAATAGAGCTTCTGGCTGGTCATGTCGATTGCTGTCCAGCTGGAAGGCATCTCGCCCATGATAATATTAACGACTACTACCAGCATTACAGCTACGGCGATCATACCGGTACTGTAAGCACTGAAGCTTAAGTTCTTCACGGACATGCTGTAACGGCGTTTCTGAATGGACTGTACTGTCAGGAACAGAACCAGTGCCGTAACGGATACATAATATACGATAGAAGATACATCCAGCGTGCCGTTTAACAGGTTAGAAAACGGTGTGTAAAGGTCAAAGCAACGCAGCAGCTTCGTCAGCAGATTGCCGGTGCTGGAAATAATGGAGCAGATGGAATCCATCATATATCCCAGGAACAATACTAAAAAAGTAAGTACTGCTGCGATGACCTGGCTCTCTGTCACGGAAGACAGGAACAGACCGATGGCAATGGCGGTCATCCCGAAGAGGAAATATGCCAAGATCGACAGGTAAGCCTCTCCCATGGGAACACTGCCGTACTGCGCCATGATCAGCGGGTAAAAGCAGATGATCGCTACGGGAATGGCAAATATAGTTAACAGCGCCAGGAATTTTCCCATAACGATGCCGCCTACGGACACCGGTGCCGTCAGGATCAGCTGATCCGTCTTGCTCCGCTTTTCCTCCGCCAGAATACGCATGGTCAGGATCGGCACGGTCAGCATGAATAAAAAGGTAACGCTGGATACCACATACGCAAAATAAGGATATCCGTTCATCAGGTTATAAACGCTAAAATACAGTCCCAGGAAAAACAGGGTGACTGCAATAAATAAAAATCCGATAAAGGAACGGAAATAGGATTTCAATTCTCTCTTATAAATGGCTAGCATATTATTCCGCCTCCTTTGTAGTTACAGTTTCTTCGGCTTCCGACTTTTTTCTTTTTGAGAATAGTTTGTGCTTCTCCGACTGTGTAGGTGCTACATCCTCGGTCAGTTCCAGGAAGATGTCTTCCAGAGACTTCTCCGCATGGGTCATCTCTAAAATGGGCAGCTTTGCTTCTGCCAGTGCATAAAATACCTGCTCTCTGATATCTGCATTCACTTTGGAGATCACTTTCAGCTTTGCAATATTTTTGGATGCCTCCGTGTTCTCTTCGATCCGGTCGATCTGTGAGATCTCCTGCAATGCGTTCTTCACCGCAGCGGTGCTTCCCTTTACTTCCAGGTTCAGTTCCATGGAACCACTCATAAGCTTCTGCAGATTCTCCGGAGAATCGCTGGCTACCAGCTTACCATGAGCTATGATCATAATATGGTCGCAGACCGCGCTGACCTCCGACAGAATATGGGAGCTAAGGATCACGGTATGATTCTCCCCCAACTTGCGGATCAGATCACGGATCTCGATGATCTGTTTCGGATCCAGACCTACCGTGGGCTCATCCAGAATGATGACCTCCGGGTAGCCAAGGATCGCCTGTGCCAGTCCGACTCTCTGCCTATAACCTTTTGACAGGTTCCTGATCAGACGCTGCTGCATATCAGAGATCTGTGTCATTTCCATGACCTCATCGATCTGCTGCTTCCGCTCTTTTTTCGGCACTTTTTTCAGTTCTGCCACGAAGTCCAGGTATTCTCTGACAGTCATGTCAACATACAGTGGCGGAATCTCCGGCAGATAACCGATAGCACGCTTTGCCTCCTCCGGATCTTTTTGGATATCTTTGCCATCGATGGTCACAGTGCCCTCCGTGGCTGCCAGGTAACCCGTGATGATGTTCATTGTCGTGGATTTACCTGCGCCGTTTGGACCAAGAAAGCCGTAAATCTGTCCCTTTTCCACACGGAAAGAGAGATGATCTACGGCAATATGGTCACCATATTTTTTTGTAAGATTGCTTACTTCTATCATATTTGCCTCCCGGATATGGTGTGATCCCCCACCTGATATCTACGGGTACCCGTAACTGATACCCACGAGTCCCCAGAACTGATACCTACGGATTGTTCCGTGCTACGCACTCTCACAATCCTGCCCGCTATTCGTACATCGTGGGATTATCATCCCACTTTTGTACTCATATCGGGGCAAATCTCAAAGTCTCTCAATCACATCTGAGCAAGCTCATGTGGTCTCGGACTTTTCGATTTTGGTATCAGTATATGTCTCAAATGTCATGAAAAGGTGAAACATTTGTGAAAAATCTGTGAAGCCCCAACCCTTAAAGCTTCGTCACGGTCAGCGAAATGCTTAAATTTCCTGCCTCCACCGCCAGATGCAGCGGCAGCTTCTCCACAGGAATATCTTCAAAAATGAACTCCGGATCACCGGATGCAGCCGTCTGGAATAAAAAAAGTAATCCGTCCACATAGAGCACCACTTTTTTCTGATTGCTGTAAATTGTCAGAGAAAGTAATCCGTTCTCCTGACGATGCAGAGTGGAAAGTACCGGATAGAGCACCGGTTCGCTGCTCCATTTTGCCTGATAATAGTAGTATCGCTCTGTCAATGTCCTGCCGTCCGCCGCCAGGAGTGCTTGGCATGTCGTTTCTCCGGGTAATCCACGGTACACAGGGAGATTTTCCGGTCTTATCCACAGGTCACCTGTGAGGAATCCACCTCTTCTGCACAGACGGTAAAACGCCCGCACTTCGTAGCAGTTTTGTCTCTCTGCCCCGGATCCGGTTCCTTCCAGCCGGATCGCATTGACTCCCATCCGGACCAGCCGTTCCAGATCTCTTCGTACCTGCTCCACCCTCGTCCCGGCATCACTGATCTGCGGGGGAAGCCGGTAGACTACTTCATGTGGCAGGAACTCTTTTTCATTGAGTAGAATTCCCTTTTTTTCTACGACACGCACGTCATAAATGGTCAGTTCCTGCCGCCAATACATTTCCACTTCCCCGGTTATATCCTCAGCAGGATCTAACTTTTCCTCCTTCTCCATACCACCCATCTTTTCTCCATACTCCACGCTTCTGAATCTTCCCTGCGCCTTCACCAGATAGACATAGGGATCCCGCATGCCGTCCCAGAGATGCGGCCGCAGCAGCAACGCCGTCATGGAATCCGCTTCTTCTGATGAGTATTCCCCATGAAAAACAAGGCGTTCGCCCTCCGCACCTTCCCAGATCTCAATCTGTAAAGCGGACAGCAAACGCCCTATCTTTTCCGGCAGGGCAAATTCCAGATAAGCCTTGCCATTTTCCAGTTTTGTTGTAATTCCAAGATCGTCTCTCATCTGCATTTCTCTTTCCTGCCTTTCGCATTCTGTTACTAAGAGTTTTTGCAGATAACATTTTATTTATGCCGGAAATCCATCTTTCCCGCACACTATTATTACATGGGACAAGACCTGCGGCCGGGCACTTCCTCTCCGGATACATAACCTGCATGAAATTCCATGTTGATGTCCCGAAGCTCCTTCTTCCCGTCGATGTATGCCTGATACATTTCCGCCAGCCCTGAACTGCAGCCATCGCAGTTTGCTTCCATATATCCCAGTGACTCCGCCACAATCTGCTCCCTTTCTTCTCTTGTAGTATCCTTGATCAGATATCCTGCCATTTTCTCTTCCTCGCTTGTCTTTCTTTTACAGCCAATGTATCACAGCAATCTGCCGGGTGCAAGTTTTTCTCTGCATTTAGAGTAATCGAAAATCTACGACCGAAGAATTCTCTCATAGATCTGCAAATCCTCATTCTTAAACACATTAAAGATCACATTTTGACACTGCTGTCAGGAGTCTCCTCCAAATACTCCTGTACCGTCTGTACGGCAATCTGCGCCGCCTTGTCGTTCGGAAAGCAGGCACAATAAAGTGCCCCGGTTACCCAAAAGATACTATTGGGACAAACATATAAACCTGCAATTGAAATATTTTTACGTTTTTGTAACAATAGGAACAGGAACCTTCGTTATGACTCATAGAAAGGCCTGGGAACAACAAATGATATATCTGATGATGATCGACGCCGAAGAAGACAAACAAAAGTTTGCGATTCTCTATGAAACCTATCGGCACCTTATGATGAAAGTAGCTCTGAATGTGCTGAAGGATACTTTTCTTGCGGAAGATGCCGTACATGAGGCGTTTATAAAAATTGCGAAAAACATGGAAAAAATAGGGGAAATCGACGCCACGGCGACGAAACGCTACCTGCTTACCATAACGAAAAATGCGACTATAGATATTTACCGGAAGCAAAACCATCAATTTCAACGGGAAATCTATGTGGATGAGCTGGAAGAATGTAATGTCCCGGTGACTTATGCGGAGACGAATGTGGATGACGGAATACTGGACATCCTTAGGCGCCTGCCCGTAAAATACCGGGATGTATTTCTCCTCAAATACTCCGGCAATATGGACAACGATGAAATCGCAAAAGTATTAAACATCACCGAAGGAACGATCCGGCAGCGATTATCCCGGGGAAAGATTATGATACAGGAAGCTTTGAATAAACGGGAGGAAAATAATGAGATCCATGGAAGTAACGGATGAATGGCTCTATCAGCATATGCCTGTGGTGGACAATGCCATGATAACAGCATTAGAAAATCAGGTTGATCGGGAATATGTATTTTCAAAACGTTTTGAACAAAAAATGCAAAAAGTGATCCGCCGGGAAGCCCATCCGGTGCTGACCGGTGCACAACAGCTCCTAAAACGCATTGCAATCTTTTTCACCGGTATCGTATGTGGCGGACTGGTTCTGACGTTAAGTGTGGATGCCTATCGGGATAAGTTTTTCATGACACTAAAGACCCTGCGCGAGGATGCTACGCAGTATAACTACTCTTCCGAGGAAAAAGATGCGGTACTCGCTCCTACGATACCGACCTGCATCCCGGAGGGCTATACAGAGACAGACCGAAGAGACAGTCCTCTTTTTTGTGAAATTTTCTATGAAAACAATGCCGGAGAACAGCTCATCTGGGAGCAAATGCTAATTTCCGCAAATAATGCCCTGACACTCGTATTAGACAATGAATACGATGCCGAAGAGGAACATGTCATCGGCGGTCACATTGCCACGGTATATACTTATGTGGATGGTTACGTCATGGCTTATTATGAAGCTGACAATTATGTATACGTGATCACCGCAGATCACATGACCGCCGAGGAAATGTTTCAGCTCATTGCCAGTATGGATATCTGATTGTATAATAAAATAAAAAGGAGGCAAGAACCATGATGCGAAATAAAAAATTAAGAACCGTTTTCTGCGGCATTCTGATTTTTCTGCTCGTATTTGCCTTATTTTGCCTTGGAGACTACGGGATCCGCTATTATCATACTCCCATCAAAAAGGATTATGACTATACCGGAACCGGAATGCTGGTCAGTCTGACGGAACCGGATACCTTCAAACAGGTATCGGTGGAGATCCACGGGAAAGCCTTACATTACCTCTGGGGGAATCAGGAAGACGCCATAGCGGGAAATGTCTGGATGAACGGAGAGAGGCTTTTCGTGGAAGGTGCGGATGACATGGGATTCTATGCACCTTTTATCGATGAAGAAGCCTATTACTCCTGCCTGACCGAATCTGTAACAAATATCCCGGGAAATATGTTTCTTATCTCCCGGGATCTGAAAACCGTATTCTGCGGTGTACTTATGGACGGGAAAGAATTTCTGCTGATAATACCGGCAGAAAATAAATCGGATGCCGACCGTACCCTGAAATCCGGTCTGGAACAGTCCCAGCCTCTTTCCCGTTGGCTGAGTGACTATCCCTTATTCCTGTAACTGTCCGTCCACAATACGCACGATACGTTTCGCAGACTGTGCTACGCCCAGGTCGTGGGTGATCATGACGATTGTGTTGCCCATATCGTTCAGTTCCCGGAACAGTTTCAGTACTTCTCTGCCGCTGGTCTGATCCAGAGCACCGGTAGGCTCATCCGCCAGAAGGATCGCCGGCTGTCCTACCAGTGCTCTGGCAATGGATACTCTCTGCTTCTGTCCGCCGGATAATTCGTTGGGCTTATGTCCGATACGATGATCCAGCCCCAGCAGTTTGATAGTATTTTTACACTTTTCCTCTGCTTCCTCATGGGTCACGCCACGCATCAGCAGGGGCATGATAATATTCTGCATGACATTATAGGTCGGGATCAGCTGATAATTCTGGAAAATGAACCCGATCTTTTGGTTGCGCACCATGGTCAGATCGTCCTCTTTGGTCTCGTGGATTGCCATGCCATCCAGATAATATTCCCCACTGTCCATCACGTCCATACAGCCGATCATATTCATTAACGTAGTCTTACCGGAACCGGATGGGCCTAAGATTGCCACGTATTCTCCCTTATTTACCTGAAAATTGATGTCCTTCAGGATCGGCAGACGTTCCTCTCCCAGCATATAGCCTTTATTTATATTTTTCATGGTGATCATTGCGTTTTCCATCATAATCCTTACACCTTTCGCACTACTCCTGATTTAAAGCTTCTACGGGGATCAGTCTCGATGCCTTATACGCCGGATAGAAGCCGAAGATACTTCCGGTGAAGACACCAAACAACAGCGACAATACTGCACCTTGTACCGACAGGGACACTCTCACGTTGAACAACTGCACTAACGGGGTGATTCCAAGCGCCACCAATACCCCCAGTACCGCTCCTACCAGACTGGTAAAGCTTGCCTCCAATAAAAACTCCAACAGGATATCCTTCCGGGAACAGCCCAGCGCTTTCAAAATACCGATCTCATTGGTACGCTCCTTGATGGATACAAACAGCACGTTCATAATACCGATACCGCCGACGATAAATACGATCACTGCCATAGAGATCAGCAGTAATGTCAAAGTCTCATTGGAAGCGGAGGCTGCCTCCATCTTGCTTCCGGCATCGCTGATGGTAAATGTGGTGTTGGGATAGCTTTCTTTTAAGGCACTCTCCACATCCGTCATTACGGTATCCACCTGATTCACATCCTCCGCAATGACCGTGATGGTTGGACTGATATTCGTACCGGCAATGTATTTGATGCCGGTTTCGTAAGGTACATAGATCGCCGTATCCGGGCTGATGCCGGATGCCACCGTTCCCATCTCGGATAATACCCCTGACACTATATAGGGCCGGCCATCAATATAGACTGTACCGTCATAGGCATCGTAGGCGCTGCCAAAAATTTCCTTTGCCGCGGTGGCACCCAGTACGCACACCTTTTCCTTGCTCTCATTGTTTTCTTCTGTAAGGAAATCCCCGATGGCCATTTCCAGATTACTGATAGTGGCATAATTGTCCTCCACACCGGCAATGGTGTAATAGGAAGCAGAGGTCATATCGCCTCCCTCCACCGATGCTGTAGTGGAATAAGAGATCGTAGTTGCAGAGATTCCCGATACAAAAGTCGCCAGATCATCACAGTCTTCACTGGTCAATGTCACGGCTTCGCTCTCTTCCTCCTGTCCGAATCCGAAAAATCCGCCGAAATCCATGCCACCGCCGGGACCACCAGACGTACCGCCGCCGGAACCTCCTCTGGGGCCTCCGCCCATATTGGTGACGGTAACGTTTCCTCCACCGCCCGGCATTTCAAAGCTAAAACCGCCGCTATCACTGCTGTCACAGGAAATATCAATTGCCCCGGCATTCAGGTTCTTGAACTGCTCCGCCACCTCTTCTTTTCCACCGGTACCTATCGCCAGCACCAGCATTATGGTAGCGGATCCCACAACGATACCGATGGAAGTCAGGATCACTTTGAATTTATTCTGTGACAGGTTCAACCACACCAGACGCAATATTTCGGATAATCTCATATTCTACTTCTTCCCTTCCATTGACCTTACTTTCCCACAGGTCTCCGCTCTACCTCGTAATGCTGCTTTCGATCAATACGGTATCTCCTTCTGCAATATCTCCGGAGATCTCCACGTTAGAACCATCTGACATTCCTGTCGTTATTTCCTTTTTCACAATACTGCCCTCTGCAGTCTTCACTTTTACATAAGTCTTGTCATCCTCTGTGATAATGGCTCTGCGTGAGATATACAACACTTCTTCCGTTTGTTCCGTAACGAAAGTCACATCTCCTGTCATGCCCTGGAACAGTCCGGAGACATCCCCTTCTAATGTGACAGTTACGTCATAAGTTATGTTTCTACTGGAATCCGATGTCGCATCTCCGATAGCCGTCACCTTTGCCGTAAAGATATCTTCCGGATATGCCGTCAATGCGATATTCGCCGCAGATCCCAGAGAGATATCCGTCATGTCATCTTCATCCACTGTTACCGTCATGGTCACTTCGTCCATATCGTATAAGGTAACCAGAGAGGTTCCGGTACTGATCTTGTCTCCGGCCTCCAGCTCCACGCCGGTGATGACGCCGTTGTATCTTGCACATACTGCATTACCATCGATATAAGTGCTGAACTCATTCCATTTTTCGAGTGTCTCATTATAGGTTTCCTGCTGATCGGACAATTCCTGCGCAAGATACCCCAGTGCAATGTCATAGGTCTCCTGTGCGGTATTGTAAGCCAGCGTCCGCAGTTTTTGGGTCTCAGCTGCGGTCAGCTTCCCCTGCTCCAGTTCCCGTTTTGCCTTATTGTAGGCGGTTTCGGCAGTGGTTACATTTTCCTCCGCCTGCTCTACTCTCTGTTCCAGCTCTTCCTTCTGCTGCTCCAGGGAATCTGCCGTGAACTGTGCCTGCTCCGTCAGCTGCGCATAATAGACATATCCGTAAGTATCATCTGCTGCGTCCGTACTGTTCAGGCTGTATTTACAGTTCGATAATACCTGTGCCGCATCCTCATAGGCTGCCGTTACTTCCTCCAGCTGTGCCCGGTAATCTTCCAGGCTGCTCTTCGCCTGCTCCAGTGTGCTCTCCGCAGAATCCACCGTATTCTGAAGCTCCTGCAATGTAGTACTGTACTCGGTGTCAATATAACTGCCGTAAGCAGTGCTGCTGTCATAAGTGTATTTTGCCTGTTGTTTTGACAGGGTCTGGTCGGCTTCCACCGCCTCCAGATCCGCTTTTGCTTTCTCAACGTTAGACTGCAATTCGTCTTCCAGGTCGGAGACGCTGTCTTCTTCCAGCAGGTACAGGGGATCTCCCTCGGACACCTGCTGCCCCACAGAGACCACTACCTCCGCCACGGTCAGAGTAGAATCATCACCGTTGCTGCCAGAGCTGCTGCCTCCCATATTGAAGATCTGCCCAAACATGTCTAAGCCTCCCTGGGCTCCGCCGCCGGAAGCACTCATGCCGCCAAAACCACCAGAACCAGAGCTGCTGCCGGCAGTACTACCGGAGGCGCCGCCAGAGGAACGGCTGCCGGAAGTATCCGTTCTCTGCAGGGCACTCATATCCAGATCAAAGGTCTGATCCACCGTACCGATATCCACAGAGCCGCTCTCCGTCACACCTTTGACCAGTGTCCCATATTTTACCGTGGTCTCTTTATAGATGACTTCCGTATCGGAACCACCGGAGAGACCAATGGCACCAGCCACTACAGCGATCACGCAGACACCACAGACACCTGTGGTGACCTTGCGTTTTTTAGACCAGCTTTTCCATGATCCGATCCGGCGCATTTGATTTCTTATATTTTCTTTGATCTTTTTCCCATTTTCATTCTGCTTCATAACTGTTCCCAATCATTCCTGTCTGATTTTCAACATTTGCTCCATCCGTCTGATTTATTGTCCTCCGGGACCGCCCGGCATTCCACCGCCGAAGTTGCCGGAATTACCACCCCCGGGACCACCCTGTGGCATGTCACCGCCTCCCGGCATCTGCATATCCTCCGACATCCCGAACTCCGTATCACTGCCCACTGCGGTATCAGAACTGCTGCCGGAATCAGCAGTCTCCTCCGTACTCTTGACTTCTTCCTCGGAGCTGACTTTACTTGCCAGGTAGATGGTATCGCCCTCTTCCAGTCCTGACAGGATCTCGATGTCCACACCGTTGGTGATACCGGTCTCTACCTCTGCCAGTTCCCTGCCGCCCAGTGCTGTCTTACGATAGACATAAGTCTTGCCGTTCTCTTCTACGATCGCCTTACGGGATACATAGAGGACATCTTCTTTTTCTTCAGTAACGAAGATCACATCTGCGGTCATGCCGCCATAGAGCTGCTCCAGTTCACCTTCCACGCTGATCTCCACAGTATAGCTTACCGTGTTGCTGTAATCGGAAGTAGCCGTGGTATTGATGGAGAGAATGCTTCCGGTATAGGAATCCTCCGGGTATGCCGTAAAGGTGATATCTACCGCATCTCCAACCTTCAGATCCACAATATCCTCCTGGGTCACATCCACGGAGATCCGCATGTCATCCGACGTTGCATAGGAAGACAAAGCTCCTGTCGTCGTCAGGCGGTCTCCCGCTTCGTAGCTGACCTCTGTGATCACACCATCTTCTGTGGCATAGATAATACCATCACTTCCGACAAAATCTTCAAAGGCCTGTAACTGTTCTTCCCGTTTTTCCTTCGTCTCTTCCGCTTCCTGTAAGGTCTCCTTCAGATCTTCCACGGTCGCATTGTAAGTGGTCTGGGCGTTCTGCCCGGTGATCACCGCTTCCTGATAGGTCTCTTCTGTATCCAGCTTATCGATTTTTTGCTTTGCCTGTGCCGCTGCCAGCTGGTTCTGCAGATCGGTAATAGCACTTTCATTCTCCGATAAAGCATCCTCTGCCTGCGTCAACGCTGATTTTGCCTGCTGGTATTTGGATCTGGCACTGAGATAACCATTCTGGATCGTCATAAAATTCACTGTATTATCGGTTCCGGCGCCTTCATAACCTTCTTTTGCCGCTTCATAATCTTCCAATGCATCCTGATAATCTTCCTGAGTTTCTGTCAGCTTCTCCTGCAGAGAAGCTGTATTCGCCTGCTTCTGCTCCAGCTGTACCTGCAGAGATGCCACTTTGTTCGTCACGCTCGTACCGGAAGTATTGCGGATGGATGCCGCATAGGAAGCACTGATCTTCTGGGTATCGTAGTCGGTCTGGGCTTCCAGCAGGGACAATTCATAGGTACTCTCTGCCTCCGCATAGTCTGCCTGCGCCTCCACTACCGCATTCTGCAACAGCGCCCGAACCGCCTCCACGCTGTCTTCCGTGAATTTCAGCAGTTCCTCGCCTTCGGTGACACGCTGCCCGCTGGCAGCATAGATCTTTTCTATCTTCAGATATTTCTGTACGGTATCATCGTCATCTTCCTCACTGTCATCCTCGTCATCGTCACTGACGTCCAGATCCAGATTGTAATCTATGGATTTTGTGTTGTATTCCAGAGAGCCGCTCTCAGTAACACCTACCTTTAAAGTACCACGCTCCACGGTCTCTTCCTTGTAGATCCACTGTTCTTTCTGAAGTAACGGTGCAATGAACACGGTATAGCAGGCTGCAAGGATCAGCAGAAACAGTGCGATCCCCGCCAGGATCAACTTTTTCTGCTTCTTCGTGAGGGATTTCAGTTTTTCAAAATGTGGTCTTTTCAATTTCATGACTGCGTCTGTCCTCCCTGCTGATCATTTCCGTTTCCCGGGAATTCTCCGTTGCCGGGACCGCCCTGTGACATCGCATCGCCGTCGGACACATCTCTGAGCCTTCCATGCATGCTCTGTCTCTGCTGTAACTGCTTGATCTCTTCCTCCGTCATGCCGAAGACTACGGTGACGGATTCGTTGGCACTTAAGCTGTCCTCCTCATCTTCCACGTTGATCTGTACCGTCACGCTGTAAGTGACACTGGTACGGCTGCTAGACGAGGATACCGGATCAATGGCTGTGATCACACCGGTATATCCGCTGCCTGCGGAGGACTGCACATAAGCACTGTCGCCTACAGTCAGTTTTGCAATATCCGACTGATCTACCGATACGGTGACCGTCAGCTCCTTCGGATTGCTGTAGACGAATACGACTGCATCGGAAGTCAGCGTCTGCTCCGCCCGTACCATGGTCCGCAGGATCGTACCATCCTCGGACGCATAGAAATATCCGTCACCTACGCTGCTTTCAAACAGTTCCAGATTCTCTTTGGCATCTTCATAAGTACTTTTCAAAGATGCCAGGTCGGATTCTGCCTTTTCCACTGTGGTATTGTAATCGCTCTCTGCACGTTCCGCACTGGACAAGGAAGTCTCGTAAGTCAGCTTTGCCTGCGCCAGCTGGATCTCATAATTTTCCTTCGCCTCCGTGACTGCCTGCTGAAGGCTGGGAAGCTTTAACTGCAATGTCTGTAAGTTAAAAGAAGCATTGGTGACTGCATCCTCATATTTTTCCTGTGCTTCTTCCAGATCCTTCAGGTTCTGTTCCAAAATGCTGTATAGGGATGCCAAAGTTTTCACATTCGAGGAATTGCTGTCCTGTCCACTGCTGCCCAGCACATTGCCTGCGGTTCCACCTGCTTGCACAGATCCAGCTGACCCGCCGGTGATCTGGGACCAGCTGATTCCCCACTCATCCAGTTTATCCGTCAGGGCTTTCAAGTTCTCATCATAGATTGCCTGATATTCATCTGCCTTGAAATAACTCTTATAGGAACCGTCATTAACGTAAGACTCATATTCCGCTATGTCATCCTCGGCATCCTGCAATTCCTCTTCCGCCCTGGCCACAGCACTCTGCAGACTTGCTACCGTCTCATCATAGACTTCCTTAGCCTGTTGTCCGGTAAGAATGGCACTGTCTCTCGTATACTCCGCTGTGATCAGGTTCTGCTCATATTCGATAGCTCCGGTGCGATACGCAAGCTCCGCATCTTCCAGCGCTCTCTCCAGTTCCTTTCTGGCTTCCTCCACACTGTCCTCCGTAAGCTTTAAAATCTTATCTCCTGCCGTTACCTCTTCCCCGGAGACCGCATAGACTTCCTCGATCTCTAGCTCTGCCGTCAGATTTTCCACATCGAAGGTCTCTTCCGTGATACCGACATTGGTAACACCTGACGCAGCAGTCATATCCTCCGTGAAGGTCAGCCCCGCCATATTCCCCGGCATGGAAAATTCTGATTGATTGCCGTTTCTATGTAATATCACCACTGCTGCCACAGAACCTCCACCCAGCGTAAGTACCAGTACCAGCGCAATGATGATCCATTTTTTGTTTTTCTTTCGGGAAAAAATTATCTGTTTGATCTCTTTGTTCTTCACGGCGAACCTCCGATTGCTATTCCGTCCAAATTCCATTGTTTTCTCAAGTATAGTTGGATTTTGTATTGAAAAAGTGTTCACTCTGTGAAAAATCTGTGTCCTATAGGAGCTTTCCCCCTGCCTGCTTCTATGCAATTACACAAATAACGCACAAAAAAAGGTCCTGTTGGAGGCTGCTTTCGCAAAAGTCTCTAACAGGACCTTCTATCATAAGCTTACGAATCGTGCTATCGCGCTACTGTGTCCGGAAAAACAAATCACCGCTTCCGGGAGATGCAGATATCCTCCAGATTCTGCGCGCCCTCCGGTCCGATGGGTCTGCCACCCGTGGTGATGCCCCATCCTGCACGGATCTTGATAATATCGTCGATCTGTCCCTGGGACAACAACGTCTTCTTCCCTAAGATAAAGTTATTCATCATCAGGATCTTCGCATAATATTCCGTGGTCTCCATGCGGTAATATGCCTGCATGAGGTTATCTCCCCAGGTCAGTGCGCCATGGTTTGCTAACAGTACAGCATTGTATTCCCGGCAATAGGGTGCCACCGCTTCCGGCACTTCCTCTGTGCCGGGCAGGGCAAAATGCACTAGCGGCACACAGCCCAAGGACAGAACCCCTTCCATCAGCACCGGTTCTTCCAGACTGATGCCCGCACAGGCAAACGCCGTCGCCGTCAGAGGATGTGCATGTACCACGCCTTGTACCTTCGGGTTCTCCTTGAATACTCTGAGGTGCATCTTGATCTCGCTGGAAGGCTTGTGCGTTCCCTCCAACACATTCCCGTCCAGATCCAGTTTTACCAGCATGTCCTCTGTCATAAATCCCTTAGAAACTCCCGTAGGTGTTGCCCAGATCTCATTATCTCCGACTTTACAGGAGATATTCCCGTCGTTCGCTGCCACAAAGCCGCCCTGATACATTCTGCGGCCTACCTCTAAGATCATCTGTTTTGCCTGTGCATCTGATATATATTCCATAATTTTCTCCTTTTTATATCTTAATCAAATTTAATATATTACTTTGTTACCCTTTTCCTTATCCAGCTGGTATAGCACCTTATCTATCTTGGAAAATGCAATTTCCGGACACTTTTCCTGCTGATATTCCCAACAATCTTTTATGTATTTAAGATAGAGTTCCGTCAGCATGGGGATCTTCGTCATGGTTTTGGGATAATCCATAGCGTAAAGTTCCCGATATGCCCGCTGATCAATAATAGGGAATACCTCCGGGTAATAAAAATGCAACACCGTACTTGCCATCGGAAGCTGCATTCCCTTCGTTTGCAGTAATTTTTCTATGACCTGTGCTGTCTTTTCATCCTCCAATGCCTGCAAAGGCGTTTTAATCTCCTTTAATGAAAAAATGGCATCTATCAGTTCCTCTGTCACCTGCGGTCTACGATTCATCTTCCACAGGACGATCTCGTTGATAATATCCCTGTTCTCCCGATAGTCACCAGCTTCTGCCACCGCTGCTCGATTCCTGATATCCGTACTGTCATCGTATGTAAAATGGCTAAGTATTTCCTGATAATTCATAGTTCACCTCAATGTCAGTTGGCATTCATGCCGTATTCTTTCGTACCCAGTTTTCTTTTCCATAAGTTTTCCGCATTTATTATAATATCATCCGGAGTGGACATGGAAAATATCTGCAATATGGAAAACTGAAAAAATTGGTACCTGTCGGGATGATCACAGATCACTTCTCTCATCAATTTGTTGTTCCCATGAAAAGTGTCCACATAGCATTCCCAACGCTCCAACAGACCTCTGTTTCCATACGCAGAACCTACATATTGTTGTCCGTTTTTCACATCAAGAATCAGATATACTGCCTTTACATTAGAGAGAGCAGTGTGCCATAGCTTATAATCCACATCATTTTCCACTACTTCTTTTAATTTTTCATAGGGCAGAACCACATTTTCATATCCGACAAATTCCTCATTGTGGCTGGTCTGTATTGCTACAATTTCTTTTTCCGTGGTTCCCTTTTGATGCCATACTCTGGTAGCATCTCCCCATTTAATAATTAACCTATTTTCAAATTCTTTTAATATATCTGCATATTCCAATTCATAATAATCCCCAGGGGTTTCAAAAGCTTGCGGACAGGGATAATCTTTCGGCATCACTTCCAGGCACCTCGGCACAACAGCACCTACTCTATACAATTTATAGAATCTTGCCTCAGTCCCTTTTCCACTTATAAACACCGCCCAGTAATCATATCCTTTATTAAAATCCTTCTTCTGCTCACCGGTATATTCCTTCACCATATTCTTTTCATAACAGGCACGAAAATCTTTATCATTCATCGCATGTCGAATTAACTGTACCTTTGCCGGATCCAATCCCGCGTTTATTAAAATATCTGAAAAATGTAAAAGTGCCATGAAATATCTCCTTTTTATTGAAGTATCACTTAATGCATTTTATTTAATCAAATTCGCCATTCTTCAATCATGTAAATATATTGACTCACTTGCACTCATTATATCATATTTCAATCCTTTTCTATGTAATATTTCTCTTGATTATACGCTTTGCGTACGTTATATTATTTATAAATCTATACGCTTTGCGTATATATTTAAGGAGGTAAAATGAATACACAAGATACTTTGATAAAACTAAGAACCAGCACAGGAATGACCCGAAAAGAGTTTTGCCAATATTTCGGAATTCCCTACCGCACTTTACAGGATTGGGAGTTAGGAAACCGTACTATGCCAGATTATTTATTGCGCTTAATGATATATAAAATTAAGATAGAACAATTACGTAACCAAGATACCACCTCCGATTCAGGTAAATAAGTAATATTTCATAGGAACATCTTGACAATATGTTGTATTCAACATATTATGATATTAACAGAACGAGGAAAACTAATGTACGAAGTTCTTTTTTACGACACCATTGACGGAAAATGTCCCGTTCAGGATTTTTTGGATTCTCTCGAACCTAAAATATTAGCGAAAACCTTAAGGACTATTGATCTGTTGGAGGCAAATGGTCCACTCTTACGTGAACCATACTCCAAACACATTCAAAATGGACTCTTTGAATTACGAACAAAACAAGGATCTGATATTACCAGAGTTTTCTACTTCTTTTTTATAGATCAAAAAGTTGTATTAACCAATGGTTTCATTAAAAAAACGAATAAAACACCGATTGCGGAGAAACTTTTAGCACAAAAATATAAGGATGATTATGAGCGGAGGTATGGCAATGAGCAATTATAGGGCTTATAAGGAAAAAGCTTTACAAAATCCTGAGGTAAAAACCGAATATGATGCTCTCCAGGCAGAATACGACATCATCCAATCATTAATTGATGCAAGAGCAAATCAAAATATTACACAAAAAGAGTTATCTCTTAAAACAGGAATTCCACAGGCTGACATAAGCAGAATAGAAAACGGTACCCGGAATCCCAGTTTGAGTACGCTGAAAAAGCTGGCTCAGGGACTGGGGATGCAATTAAGACTTGAATTTATTCCCGACTCCGCGAAAAAAGTATAAAAACAAATATAGCAAAAGATAATTAACGAATAGCAAAAATTCCTTCGGGGCATACTGATTCCGGAGGAATTTTTATATGAAAGATCAGATCAAGTCTTACTTACAACGTTTAAATAATGGAGAAACTTTGGAAAGCGTCCAGGCGGATTTCGTCCGGGAATGTAAGGATGTGGATCCTTCCGCAATTATGCAGGCCGAACAGGAGCTGCTACGGGAGGGTACTTCCATCGAAGAATTGCAGCGGCTCTGTGATGTACATTCCGCCCTGTTCCATGGTTCCGCGACAGATGCCCAGAAATTGCACTCTAAGGACATACAGGACCAACGGCTCTCCGCTGCTGCCGCCCTGATCCAGATCTCCGGGCATCCCCTGCAGACTTTTACGCTGGAAAATGCAGCACTGGAAAAGCTGATTGCCCGCGCGAAGCAGGTTCTGGAAAATGGAACAATAGATGACGGATCATTAAATGAGCTTCGCCAGATTGCTATCCACTATGCCAAAAAAGGAGATTTACTTTATCCACATTTGAAGGTGCAATATGGGATCAGCGGCCCCTCTGCAGTCATGTGGACAGTGGATGATGAGATCCGGGATGAACTGAATGCTCTTGCAAAACAAAAAGACCAAAAAGAAACCGATGCATGGAAACAACGTTTGAATGCCGTATTGACCCGCATGGAAGAAATGATCTACAAGGAATCCAATATCCTCTTCCCCAACTGCGCACTGAATTTCTCGGAGGAGGAATGGTATCACATTTACCGGGATGCCAAAGATTATGCGGAATGCTTCGGTATCCGGGGTGATAGTTGGGAGGCTGCGGAAGCACATCTGACCGACACTGCCTCTACGGCTGACACCATGTCTGCGGAACACGCTTTTACAGGTAGTGAGACCAGAATCCACCTCCCCGGCGGCAGTCTGACCCTGTCGCAGCTGACCGCCATGTTGAATACGATTCCTTTGGAGATTACCTTCGTAGACATCGATAATGTCAATCGTTATTTCAACGAAGGCCCCAAGGTATTCAAACGTCCCGGCATGGCATTGGGCCGGGAGGTCTTCACCTGTCACCCGCCTAAGATTGAAGAACGGGTTCGCCGCATTATCGAAGAATTCCGTGCAGGGAATCTGGACCAGGTACCGGTCTGGATTGACAAGAACGGCCGGACTTTTCTCGTGACCTATTATGCCGTCCGGGATAAAAACGAACAATATCTTGGTACACTGGAGCTGGTACAGGATATGGAATTTGCAAAAGAGCACTTCCGCTAGGACAGTGCTCTTTTCTCTTCTTGTGCTTCCTCTACATAAATACGTGCGTTTTCCAGATTCCACCGGATCTCTTCTTCGGTAACAGCACGTTTTACTTTCCCGGGATTGCCGACGACCAGGGAATTATCTGGGATCTCCACATTCTGCGTCACCAGTGCTCCAGCACCGATGATGCAGTTTTTCCCGATCTTACAGCCGTTCATCAGAATGGCTCCCATACCGATCATGGTATTGTCGCCGATCTTACAGCCGTGGACGATCGCACCGTGTCCAATGGTCACATGGTCTCCGATCTCCACCGGATATCCACTGCCCAGATGCACTACCGCATTGTCCTGAATATTGCTCTCTTTGCCGATGACAATGGAATCCCTGTCGCCCCGGACCACCGCATTGTACCATATTCCGCTGTTTTCTCCGATCGTCACATCTCCCAGCACCACTGCTCCGGGCGCTATAAATGCTGTATCATGGATCTGCATATATTCTCTGCTCCTGTTCTGTTCTTATTTTGTTACAATACTCTTCTTCGTAACATATAGTTTATCACATTTTTTCTGAGCAATATCATATAATTTACAACATTTTTTCCGATCAAATCAATTGTATATTCAACATTTTTTCTGACCAATATTTTATGATTTAATACATTTTTTCCAATCAAAAAGGAACATTCCTCCGAATTGTTCCTTTTACTGTCTTATGATTCCTTCCAGTGCAGTCTGTGCAATTCTCCATCCCTTTGCATGCTCTCGAATCCCTGCTGTCTGAGCGCCTCATATAATACGATGGCTACGGAATTGGACAGATTCAGGGAACGGATCTCTGGAAGCATGGGAATACGGATGCATGTCTCTTCATGCTCTACCAGGATCTCTTCCGGGATTCCGGCGCTCTCCTTGCCGAACATGATATAGTCGTCCGGTCCGAATTTCACATCGGTGTAGGTCTGATGTGCTTTTGTGGTTGCCATCCAGATCTTCGCTCCGGGATGCATTTCCTGGAACTCCTGAAAATTCATATATCGGGTGACATCCAGATGCTGCCAGTAGTCCATACCGGCTCTCTTGATCTCTTTTTCATTTAAACGAAAGCCTAACGGCTCGATCAGATGCAGGCTGGTGCCGGTAGCCACACAGGTTCTTCCGATATTTCCGGTGTTTGCCGGGATCTCCGGCTGGTGTAATATAATATGCATATTTTTTCCTTTACAACATAGTAACTATCCAGAACCACTTCTCTGCCTGTGATTCCGAATAGTTACCTGAAATGCTTTATTTATTTATTTTTTTGTTCTGCTCTCAGTTTCTCTACAAAATGTCCCAGTCTTCCGATGGCGGTCTTCAGCTTCTCCAGGGAGTACGCATAGGAGATTCTAAGATACCCCTCGCCACTGTCACCGAATGCGGTTCCGGGCACGGCAGCTACTTTTTCCTCCTCCAGGAATCTGGTGGCGAACTCTTCACTGGTCATGCCGAATTCCTTGATGCAGGGGAATACATAGAATGCACCGTAAGGTTCAAAGCACTCCAGCCCCATCTCACGGAACGCATTCATCAAAAAGCGTCTTCTCTGATTATAGGCCGTACGCATCTCCTCGATGTCGGGATCTCCGTTTTTCAAAGCTTCCACTGCCGCATACTGGCTGGTGGTGGGAGCACACATGATGGCAAACTGATGGATCTTCGTCATCTGCTGAATGATGGCTGCAGGTCCGCAACAGTATCCCAGTCTCCATCCGGTCATGGCATATGCCTTGGAGAAACCGTTGATATAAACGGTTCTCTCCTTCATGCCGGGAAGACTGATAATGGAAACATGCTTCTCTTTATAGGTAAGCTCTGAATAGATCTCATCGGACATGACAAAAATGTCATGCTCCTCAATGATCTTCGCAATAGCCTCGAGATCAGACTTTTCCATAATGGCTCCCGTGGGATTGTTGGGAAACGGAAGGATCAGTACCTTCGTCTTGTCCGTAATGGCTGCCTCCAGCTCCTCTGCTGTCAGGCGGAATTCATTCTCTGCCTTCAGGTCAATGATCACCGGAGTCGCTCCTGCCAGGATCGCACAGGGCTCATAAGATACGTAGCTGGGCTGGGGGATCAGGACTTCATCTCCCGGATTGCACATGGCACGCAGCCCAATATCGATTGCCTCAGAGCCACCGACTGTTACCAGCACTTCATGCTGCCAGTCATAGGATACACCCTGTTTTCTCCGGATCGTGTTGCAGATCTCCTGACGCAGATCCTTCAGACCGGCATTGGAGGTATAAAAGGTTCTTCCCTTTTCCAGGGAATAGATACCCTCGTCCCGGATGTGCCAGGGCGTATCAAAATCCGGTTCTCCCACACCCAGAGAGATGGCATCCTGCATCTCACTTACAATGTCAAAAAATTTGCGGATACCCGATGGTTTGATATCCACTACTTTATCTGCTAATGGATTTCTCATGGAGTGATCATCTCTCTTTCATCTTCTTTTTTCGTAGCAAATGCGGTTCCGTGATCCTTGTATTTCTTCAGGATAAAATGCGTTGCTGTACTCAGCACAGAATCCAGTGTGGACAGCTTGTCAGATACAAAATTAGATACCTCCCGCAGGGTCTTACCCTCCAGAATGACCATCAGATCATACGCTCCGGACATCAGATACACACTGCGCACTTCAGGATATTTGTAGATACGCTCTGCAATACTGTCAAAGCCCTGGCCTCTCTGGGGAGTTACACGTACCTCGATCAGAGCACTTACTTTTTCAATGTCTGTCTTCTCCCAGTTGATCAGGGTATGATAACCGCAGATGATCCCTTCTGCTTCCAGTGCTGCCAGTTCATTTACCACATCGATCTCTTCCACTCCCAGGATCACAGCCAGTTCCTTCAGATCGATCCTGCTGTTCTTCTCTATGATCGCTAATAATTCTTCTCTCATGCCACTATCTCCTTTATAACTTTTATATTGCATTTTCCCTTACATAAGGGATGACTGCAAAATTTTACACATTTTTATAAATCTCATCTCTCTGAGGACGATCCATATAACGGACTTCGTCCTCATTCAGGATCAGTCGTTCATTACTGTCTGTAAATCTTCCTACGATCACTGCCGGAATTCCCTCTGCCGCCAGTGCTTCCACCACTGCGGTTCCCTCCGGACTTGCAATGATCAGGCTGCCGCCGGATCTGAGTTCATAAGGATTTACATTACAGAATTCACATACCTCCACTGTCTCCTGTCTGAGAGGAAGCTTCTTCATATCTATTGTCAGTCCAACACCTGCACCCTCTGCCATCTCCCATAACGCTGCAAGTACACCGCCCTCTGAGATATCATGCATGGTACAACCGCCGGACTTCACGGCGGTAGCGGCCTCCGGTAAAATAGAATAATACCGGTCAAACGCCGCTGCTTCTTCCACCAGATACGCCGGGTATCTCTCAAGAAGCTTTTCACGGTTCCGGGTCGCCAGATCCGCGGTACCCTCCAAACCGATCCACTTGGTAATAATGATATCCTGACCCGCCAGATTTTTCCCTGCGGATACCTGCGTCACTGCAGCTTCGCTCAGGATACCGTATCCCGTTGCCGTAGCAATCGGCTGTCTTACCGCAGAGCTTACTCTGGTCTGCCCGCCGATGATCTGGATATTCAGATCTGTGGCTGCTTTCTCCGCCTCTTCCATCAGTGCCTTCAGCTCCGGCTCCTCCACCGTCTCCGGCAGGAAGATCACCAGTTCTGCCGCCACAGGCTCTGCGCCCGCCGCTGCCAGATTGTTTGCACACTTTTGGAAAATACGACGCATCGGCATCACGGACAGATCCTCTCTCTCCGCCTCTGCCAGGTCGTTCTCACACTGAAGTTCTACGACACCTTCCTGAACGCAGGTTACCATCTGTCCCTTGGAAAAAGGCGCAAAAACAGCGCAGTCTGCCCCCAGACCTGCGCTATTTGCTATTTCTGTCCTTTTATTTTTCAATTGTCTGAGAACGGAACGTTTCAGGACGTTCACGGGTACCTTGCCGCTGTTCATTGTCTCACCTTTAGTCGTCTACGATTTCTGTCTGCCCGGCAGCCGCTGCTGCTCTTGCATTTAACGCTGCTGCCACGTTTTTCACATGATCAATGTTCGCTGTACTGATAGCTGCCATGATTTCTTCATACGCCTGGGGATCCGAAGTAGCGGTTCCCACAGTGGCACTGCGGGGCACCATCTTATAAGTACTGCTGTTGACCTGCTCTCTGCTGACCTCTACACCGTTTTCCATCGTGATCTTCCATAATCTTGCCTTATAGCCGATATGCGCACTCTCGGTTACGATATAACCGATGGGCTGACCGGCATCGGCATAGATCTGATCCGCAGGGGGTGTGATCGTCTCCAGCACTTCACTTTCATAACGTACCGAATGTCCGGCAGCTCTGGTCTCCTTGCCATAGATGTTGAACGTGATCTGCTTGTCATGCGTATAGCCTTCTATGTAGATCGGTGCATCTGTATTGTTTACAAACTTAAAGTCTTTGCCGGAGCTCTCAGCGATCGCTGCATCTGCGGAAGGATCCACATAGCCTACGATCATGGAATGATTATAACGTTCCGTTACTTCCAGCTCCGCAAGTAATACTGCATTGTACAGGGTAGTGGATACCTGGCAGATACCGCCGCCCAGACTGTCTACCACTTTTCCGCTGACATAAGAACCCGCCATGTAATAGCCGTTCGCCACGGAAAAAGGAGATACTGTCTTATAAGTAGAGAATTCTTCTCCCGGATACAGGGTCGTTCCGTTGATCAGACTACAGCCGTTCGCTACATTTGCACTTCTGGAGGATCCGGATGTCTTATAAGATGTGGTAAAGCTTCCCAGTACATCCGTTACCTGTGCCAGTTCCTCAGCACTTCCCTTCGGCTCATCCACTACGATCTCCAAAGGAATGCTGCAAGCCTCATGATTCCATTCTTCTGTCAGATAGTCATATACCGCATCGATAGATTTCTCTACATCCAGCACATATCCGGTCTGACCTTCCACCACGGTAAATTTGCCGCCGTCCCGCTTCAGAGAGACATTGATGGCTTCCTGATCATACTTGGTGCATCTGGTCAGCAGATCGTTGATCGCCTGTAAGTCAAAATCCAGTTCAATGGGATATACGTAATTTTCATGCTGCAGATCCATCAGGGTCTTGTAACGCTCAATGACATTTCCATGTGTCCCCAGTTCCAATGCTTCCTGCACCAGCTCCGGATTCTTCCAGGTCACACCCAGATCTCCGGCTGTGGTGGTCACATCATGATCATTTGCCGCAAGCAGTGTGATCTCCACGTCCTTCAGACCTTCGATATGTTCTTCGATAACCGCTGTTGCTTCCTGTGCCGTCATTCCGGACAGTTCCACATCCCCGGCATAAATTCCTGTCTTAATAGTATCATCTGTCTTGGCCTGCGCTGTCATTCCGAACAACATCGTCAAAGTCAATAACAGAATGCCGTAAAATCCCTTACGATATTTTTTCATAATACTCCTCTGCCCTTCCTTCGGACACGTCTACTGTTCCATCCGCAGTTGAATTAGTAAAAAATAGATGTTATAGTAGGTACGATCATAGCAATCACAAGCAGCACGATGATAGCTGCGGAGATTCGCTGTTTTACTTTTTTATTATTCATATTAAACATGGTAAAAACCTCCATAAATGCTTCAAAAATCACTTTTACTCTGAAAGGATATTATATATGAGTTTAAAGATTTTGGCAAGTTTAATCATACTGATTGCCGTAGTGGCACATGCTACCAAACGCCAACAGCGCATCGCGGAAAACAGGGAAAAAGAGTTCTGGGCCAGAGAGCGGAAAGCCAACTCCGTCCGCAAAAAGCCTCTGGATGATCTGGACTATGTAAAAATCCCCCTGGATAAGCTTCCCGTGGATGCCCTTCCGGACAACGAAAGAGCCGAAGAATACCGTAGTCTCCTTACTTCTCTGTCTACACAGCCGATCGTAAATCTCACAGGATTCACTAACACGGATCTGAAGCTGGAATACGGCACTGCGAACATTACACCGCTGTCCCAATACGATCAGAATTACACTGTATTAGTACGTACTCTGCAGCAATGGGCCGATCTGCTTCTGGATTCCGGTCTGACAGATGATGCGGAAACGGTTCTCGCGTATGCCGTCTCCATCGGCACCGACGTCAGCCATACTTACTATGCGCTGGCTAAAATCTATGACGGCCGGAAGGAATATGACAAAATTGCCGATCTGATCCACCGTGCGGAAGGACTGCGTTCCGCTTTGCGTAATTCTATCGTCCGTACTTTGCAAGAATCTTATCCGCAAGCCTGCTCGCCTCACTGCGGGTAAGCTTTTCCACATCGACCTCCAAAGTTATCTTATGCTGCTCTGCCAGACGATATAACCGCTCTTTTTGCGGTTTCGTCGCAGGCGTATCTCTTTTTACCTGAAAATGTAATGGCTGCGGCTCAAATAAATTCTTCTTTGCCAATTTTCCGACAGCTTCTGTCGATGCCTGTCCACCGGTTTCCTCCCTGTAAAACTGCTCTACCAGCTTTCGGAACAACCGGTCCGTTGCTTTCGCATCCTCCAGAGCCCGGTGTGCATGATGCGGGATCTCATAATACTGACACAGATACCCCAGATTACGATGAGGCAGTTCCTGCAGATATCTCCGGGCAATCTGCAAAGTGTCCACCGCCGATCTCTCAAAAGTAATCTTCCTGTCCACTGCTGCTTTTTTCAAAAAAGAATAATCAAACAAAATGCTGTGTCCCAGCAACGGTAATTCTCCCATAAATTCCAATAATTTTGGGAAAACCTCATCCAGCTGAGGTGCATCCGCAAGGTCTTCATCCCGGATTCCCGTAAGTTCTGTGATCCGTTCTTCCAATTTCCGCCCCGGATCCACAAACGTAGAAAATTCTTCCACAATCTGTCCCTGCTCCACACGGATTGCTCCGATCTCTATGATCCGATCTCTCTTGGGATTCAGTCCCGTGGTCTCCAAATCTATACTGACATAAGTGTCATACATACTATTCTCTTATCCTTCCGCAGTACTTCTGATATATTCTGACTGCCTACCTCAATTCTTATGAACCGGTCTTCTCCTGTACTTATAATATTGGATTCGCGATCACTTGTACTTTGGCTTCATAATTGAGCGGATTCCGTTCCTGATAGTCAAACAGAACATAATGAGGTTCCGGATAGCGGAACGGTTCCAAGTGTGTCATTCGGCTTAGCTGTTTCCAGTCATACTGATCATAGACAGAAAGATAATGTCTCTCCTGCTCTTCTGTCTGGTAAAAACGGCGGATATTCTGTTTTTGCTCTTCCGTGATCTCTGCCGCAAACGCAGGCCTGCTCTTCAGGTTCTCCCGAAGGTACATATCATAAGTCAGAAGTTCTCTGTAAATCTCACGGTTGGCCGGATCTTTCATCGCTGCGAACTCCAATAAGATCTGATACCGGTAAGCTCTGGCCGGACTGTTCGTAAAATATCCCTGTTCCTGATAATAATCCGCCAGTGCCTCATACATGGCAAACGGACCGGAAAATGCTTTTTCCAATACAGGCAGGGTATGAGTGAACTGGCCACTGTTATAATACAGCTCTACCATCTCTTCGATCCGTTTCAGTCTCCGGATCTCTCCATAGCTGATCCAGTTCGTGTACAACACTTCATAGGGCGGCAGTTCCAGATAGCGAATTCCATACTCCTGTGCATGCTCATGCATATCGGATCCCTTTAATACCTTCAGGAAGCCTAACTGTAACTGCTCCGGCTGCATTGCATACACCCTGTCAAAGGATCTGCCGAAGCTCTCATAATCTTCATAAGGAAGACCCGCGATCAGATCCAAATGCTGATGTATATTCTGTCCTCTGTGAATGGCCGCAACAATTTTCTCCAGCTTGTCCACATCCATGACACGGTGAATGGCTCTTATCGTCTCCGGATTCGTAGACTGTACCCCAATCTCCAGCTGTGCCAGTCCCGGACGGAAGCGGTTCAGCAGGACAATCTCTTCTTCGCGCAAAATGTCCGCGGAAATCTCGAAATGGAAGTTGGTGACGCCATTGTCATGTTTGTAAATATACTCCCATATCTCCATGGCATGTTTGTGATCACAATTGAACGTCCGGTCAATGAACTTCACCTGTTTTACGTTTTGATCCAGGAAAAACTGCAGTTCTCTTTTTACGACATCTATGTCACGTAGTCTCACTTTTTTATCTATGGAGGACAGGCAATAGCTGCACCGGTAAGGGCATCCTCTACTGGTCTCATAATAGATGATACGATTCGTAAAAGGCTCCATATCCTCATAGAGAAAAGGAAGTGTGGTCAAGTCCGTCAGTTCTCGGGGTGCCGTATAACCGGAGGCAAGACACAGACCGGGGATCTGTCCAAAGCGCTCTGCCACAGACTTTCCTGCAAGCGTTCCCGTTCGATCTGCTGCCTGCTGTTCTATGCTGTCGGGTTCGGGTTGCTGTTCGGACTGTCCGGTGCTTTCTGCTTCCCGCACATATTGGCTCAGTACCTCCCGGAAGGTAACTTCTCCTTCTCCCACCATGATTCCGGTAACCTGAGGGAACTCGCTTAAAAGCCCCGGTCCATCATAAGTCACCTCCGGTCCTCCCAGCCAGATCTCCGTATCCGGCAGGATCTTCGGCAATTCCGTCAGAATTTCCCGGATCAGCTTCCAGTTCCAGATATAACAGGAAAATCCTATTACCTTGGGCTGACGCTTCCAGATCCCCTCCAGAATACTTTCCAGAGATTCATTGATGGTGAATTCCGCCAGTTCCACATAAGGCTGTAACTTTTCTCCCACACCTGCCTGCAGGCTGTAAATAGCAGGATTGGAATGTATGAATTTTGCATTAATAGCTGTTAATAAGAATTTCATGGGATTATTATACTAAGAAAAAAGAATTGTGTCACCACAATTCCTTTTCCTCGCAACAAATGTACAACAAACATTCAACAAAAATATGATTATAAGCTCTTTACAAAACGATCGAACGCCTTCTGGCCTTCTTCAGTTCTCTTATAGACACCGGCATCTTCCAATACCTGCATGAATACCAGACCGATCTCCTTCTCTACGATACCGTCGATGTTCTCAGCAGTGATGGCATCGTATTTCGGACGGAACTCGTCTACCCAGTCTGCATGCTTTGCCAGTTCCTCATCAGCTCTTAAGTCTTTACCGGCGAGGATTGCTTCCTTCAGATGCGCCATCTCGCCCTTCAGGCGGGCAGGCAGTACTGCCAGACCCATAACCTCGATCAGGCCGATATTCTCTTTTTTGATATGATGCAGCTTTGCATGGGGATGATAGACTCCCAGCGGATGCTCCTCTGTGGTGATATTGTTACGCAGCACCAGATCCAGTTCGAACTTGTCTCCTCTCTTTCTTGCAATGGGAGTGATGGTGTTATGAGGCTCGTTATCGGTGTAGGCATAGATAAATGCCTCTTCATCCGTATATTCTCTCCACTTGTTCAGGATTACATCTGCCAGTGCAATGATACGGTCAGTATCCGTACCGCTAAGACGGATCACGGACATAGGCCATGCCACGATACCGGCATCCACATCCTCGAAACCGGCTACGGAGAACGTTCTCTCTACCGGAGCTTTCGCCATGGCAAACTCGTAATGGCCACCCTGGAAATGATCGTGGCTTAAGATGGAACCGCCTACGATGGGCAGATCCGCATTGGAACCTACAAAATAATGAGGGAACTGCTTTACGAAATCAAACAGCTTACAGAAGGTCGCATGCTCGATCTTCATAGGCACATGCTGAGAGTTAAATACGATGCAGTGCTCATTATAATATACATACGGAGAATACTGGAATCCCCACTGGCTGCCGTTAATGGTCACCGGAATGATACGGTGGTTCTGACGGGCAGGATGGTTCACACGGCCTGCATAACCCTCATTTTCACGGCACAACAGGCATTTCGGATAACCGGACTGCTTTGCCAGCTTTGCTGCGGCGATAGCTTTGGGATCCTTCTCGGGCTTGGACAGGTTGATGGTAATATCCAGATCGCCATATTTGGTGGGAGCCACCCATTTCATATCCTTGCAGATACGATAGCGGCGGATATAATCGGAATCTCTGCTCAATTTATAATAATAGTCGGTAGCTGCCTCAGGAGATACCTGCTCGTACAGCTCATGGAAATGACGGATCACTTCACTGGGTCTTGGCATCAGCAGTCCCATGATCTTCGTATCGAACAGATCGCGGTATACCACGCTGTTCTCCTTGAGAATACCTTTTTCATAAGCGTAATCCAGCATGCCCTTCAGAACCTCTTCCAGTTCATCCTCGCGCATGGTCACATTGTCACGGTCTTCCAGCTCATCCAGTTCAAACAGCTCCAACAGACGGTTGGTGGTATAGATCACATCTTCCTCCGGAACCAGTCCTGTCTGTACTCCGTAGGATACTAATTTACGAATTAATACCTGAATATCCATTTTCTTTTCTCCTTACAGTGTCTGAGGGCCGTCACCGATCTCTACTACATAGAAATCAGCCGCATAGCCGATCTTTTCCTTGTATGCCTTGCCTACCCGCTCGATAAAGGTATCAATAGCTTCATCCTTCACAATACTTACGGTACATCCGCCGAAGCCTGCACCGGTCATACGGGATCCAATGACACCATCTACCTTCCATGCTTCCTCTACTAGAGTATCCAGCTCAATACCGGTTACTTCATAATCATCCCGCAGGGATACGTGGGATGCATTCATCAGCTCGCCAAACAGCTTCACATCATCATTCTTCAGCGCTTCAACCGCACGGATCGTTCTCTGATTCTCATATACTGCATGCTTTGCACGCTTTCTGCGGACATCACTCTTGATAATAGCTTTGAACTTCTCAAAGGTCTCCTCATCCAGATCACCCAGCGTCTTGATCTTCACTACCTGCTGCAGCTCTGCCAGTGCAGTCTCACACTCACTGCGGCGCTCATTGTACTTGGAATCTCCCAAGCCTCTCTTTTTGTTACTGCACGCGATAACGATCTTCGCATTCTCCAGATGGATCGGTGCATACTCATACTCCAAAGTTGCAGTATCCAGGAAAATAGCGTTGTCCTTTTTACCCATGGCAATGGCAAACTGATCCATGATACCACAGTTTACCTTGTTGTATTTGTTCTCAGAGAACTGTCCGATCAGCGCCAGATCCTGATTGGTCACATCAAAACCGAAGAAATCCCTCAGGATGTAGCCGGTCAGCACTTCTACGGAAGCGGAAGAAGAAAGTCCGGAACCGTTGGGGATATTACCGTTCAACAGCAGATCCATACCGGAAGTCACTTTCATGCCCTTCTCGCCGAAAGCCCAGATCACTCCCTTGGGATAATTGGTCCAATTTGCTTCCTTGCTGGGTACCAGGTCGTCCAGAGAAGACTCGATCACACCCAGATGTTCGAAATTCATGGAATAGAAACGCAGTTTATTGTCGTTTCTTTTTCTTGCCACGCCGTAAGTACCAATGGTCAGTGCACAGGGGAATACATGTCCGCCGTTATAGTCGGTATGTTCACCGATCAGATTCACACGTCCCGGTGCAAAATAAGCCTTGGCACCCTCTGCATCTCCAAATACTTCTGCGAAAGTCTTCAGAATCGTCTCTTTCATTTCCATTTTCTGCTCCTATCTGCTTACTGTGTAAGCCCCGTCCATTTATATGTTCTTACTCTTGTCGCTCCGGCCAATGCCGCGATACGAATTCTCTTGCTCTATGTTTTCATCATAATCGAAAAAAACAAATATTTCTACCTATTTTTGTTTTTCAGACTTGTCATTATGTTAAAAGCTACAAGCCATGCAAAATAAAAAGAACTAACACCGTGAGAGCTTGCTCGTGAAGGTGTTGATTCTTTTTTATTTTTATACGGCGACAGCCGTACATGAAGCAGGTGCTTTAGCGCCTGCGAATGCGCATGGCGTAAAGCGGATGGGATGCAGCATTTTAGATATTCAAGTTCCTGATAAAATGAAATGCTTCATTTATCCAAAACAATTCTCAGCCATTTCTTTGCTGCCCCAATCCAGTCTGCTGCATGGGTTACCGCTGCTTCCAAATGATCATTTGTCTGCTCATCCACCGTAGCCAGTCCATGATCCCCAACCGGATAAACATGCAGTTCAAAAGAGATCTGATGTAACGCCAACGCCTCAGAATACAGCAGACTGTTCCTCACCGGTACCACCGGATCCGTGGCTGTATGCCAAAGAAAAGCAGGCGGAGTATGTTCTGTCACCTGTAAATGACAGGAAAAACGACTTATTTCCTCAGAATTCAGAGAAGCATGTCCCAGCAAATTTTCAAAGCTTCCTCTATGGGCTACTTCCGGAGCCGCAGAAATCACCGGATAACACAGAATGGATGCCTAAACCGGCTTACTGTCCGGGAATGCCTCTCTCACTTCCGGCCAGTCAAAACAGGTAGAATACTGAGCTGCCAGATGTCCACCTGCCGAAAAACCCATGATCGCCACTCTGGTACTGTCACAATGCCACTCTTCCGCATATCTGTAGATCAGCTCCATGGCTGCCGCAACCTCTCTGAGCTGTGTGGGAAACCGGCTGGGTGCCACAGAATAATTCAAAACAAACACATTGTATCCCTCCGGCAGGAAATGGTAGGCAATAGGATCGGCCTCCCGCTGACTGCACATGGCATATCCGCCACCGGGACAGATCAGCAAACAGGGATGCTTTTGATTCTGCCTCCTCATCTCCACCAGATTATCCGGCAAATATGCCGTCACCGTCGGATCTATGCTCTCTGTCCCCAGCTGTGGAAAAAATTTCTTTAAATGCATGACCTGATAAAACATAACTACCCGCTTTCTTTATGATAAAAATCAATTTTACAAGCATCCAGCATCGTCTTTGCCATTAACATTGCCCAGAATATGATGGAAACCACCTGCTCCGTTGCTGTTGCACAATAGATAACTGCTGGCGATTCTTCTACATTTCCTTTAATACAAATTGGTATGCCTCATATTCGCTTTTTGCCCCGGGCAAAACAAGTCCCGCCGCCATCAGGGCCGCTCCGTCATATAGCACTCCTGTATTCTCTTCCCGATAAACAGCATCCGGATTCAATCCCTTACATTTTAAATACATGGAAGCAGCATTGCCTTCCGCCTCCAGACGGACCACACTTACCAGCGCCTGCTTTTTGTCTCTCGATACGGACATCCAGGCTGCAAACGGCTCCGTAAAAGGACTGGAAAGTCTGTAATAAGTGCCCTCACAGATCAGACTCTCATATTTTTTATAGGTCAGAACCTGTTGCTTTACGATGTTCTTTTCTTCCTCGCTCATAAGCGCAGGATTTAACTCATAGCCAAAAGTACCTGCCATTGCCACCACACCTCTGGTAATCAGGCTGACACTTCTTCCGGTCTGATGGTTGGGCACTGCCGTCACATGGGAACCTACCACGGAAATGGGATAGAAGAAGGATGTCCCGTACTGAATCTTTACCCGGTTAATGGCATCCGTGTTGTCGCTGCACCAGATCTGGGGAGTATAATACATCATTCCGGCATCGAATCTTCCACCGCCGCCGCTACATCCTTCTATCAGCAGGTTCGGATATCGTATTACAATTTTTTCCAGAATTTCATAGATTCCCAGCACGTAATCATAAGTAACATTTCCTGCATATACATCGGAAAGACTGCGATTCATATCCCATTTCACATAATCAATCTCACACCGATCCAGTATGGTGCAAACCTGATCGTAAATGGCATCCCTCACTTCTTTTCTGGAAAAGTCAAGAACCAGCTGGTTTCTCATACGCACTGGCTTTCGTCCCGGAATCTGGATTGCCCAATCAGGATGGGCACGATAGAGATCACTGTCCTCATTTACCATCTCCGGTTCGAGCCAGATACCAAATTTCACACCTTCTGCGTGTACCCGGTCAATAAGCTGTTTCAAAGTTCCTCCCAGTTTTTCTTCGTTGACTTTCCAGTCTCCCAGGGAAGAATTATCGTCATTCCGTCGTCCAAACCAGCCGTCATCCATGACCACCATATCGATGCCCAGAGCCGCGGCTTCTTTTGCCAGATCAACAATGGTATCTCCGTTGAAATCAAAATGATTTGCCTCCCAACTGTTAATTAGAACCGGTCGGCTGGTATGTACATACTTTCCCCGGCAGACATGGTCGCGAATACAGGACTGATACTGCCGGGATAAACCGGACAATCCTGCTGCCGAATAGGAAAGGACTGCCTCCGGCACGATAAGTTCCTCACCGGAAGCAAGGGAATAGTCAAACTGTTCCGTACCAAGTCCCATGAGAAAACGGGTCTGATTATACTGGTCTTTCTCCACTTCGCAAAGAAAGTTTCCACTGTACAGGAAGAGCATACCGTAGCAGCTTCCTGCATCTTCTGTTGCCTCCCGGTCTGCCAGAATCACTCCGGGATTATACTGATGGCTGGAAGTTCCTCTGCAGCTTCCCACGGAAAATGTTCCATGTCCCAGCGGCTGACGCTGCAGCATACGTTCCATATTATGTTTTCCGTAAAAGCTGATGACATCAAAATCACCGCTGACGAAATCCAGTGCCGCTGCTGCCGCTTTTTTGAGGGTAACATTTCCCCTTCCTGTATTTTTAATGATGACAGCTCTAGTGATGACGTCCTCTTTTTCCAGAACACCATACATAAGCTGCACCTCTACAATTCCGGTCTCGTCCCGTAGAGTAATCTTTAAAGTATCTGCCTCATCCTCTGCTGCCCATACCGCCGGAAGTCCGGGTAATGTGTATTTTCCTTTACTGATTTCATAGTCCCGGAAAGTCAGATTACAACATTCCACACCCTCCGCATCTGCAATATTGAGTGCATGTGCCCTGTAATCTCCCGTTCCCAATGTGGGATATTCCTGGGGCAGAACATCCAGGGAGTAGGTTACATCCTTACCAGCCACATTAGGATTTCCGGAAAAAGAACGATTCATATAAACCAAGAGATATTCCATGTTGCCCATCGTTCTGGGGCCATAATACAAATGAAGCAGATAACCATAGGAATCGACTTTCATCTGATATGTAGTATTTGTTGTATGAAGAGTAAAAATGTTTTTTTCCGAGTCATAAATCACCGCCATAGTAATACTCCTTTTTATTTTGATAATATCATGATAGATATCTACTTACTCATTAAGCAATAAATCACCAACATTATAAAATGATACCTATAGTACATTGATGACGATCAGCGCAACAAATGACAATGCTATGCCAACTACGCACTTAATATTCAGTCTCTCATGAAACAGTGCTGCAGACATCATTGTCGATAAAATCAAGGAACCACTCTGGGATAATGGGTAAAGCTGGGCAGAAGACAGATACCGTGCTGCCAGAGTCTTAAAATACGAATATAAGAAAAGACACACGGACATAATCAAAATATACAAAAATATCGGTTTTATATTTATAAGTGTTTTGTTATCTGAATTTTCCCAACACACAAAACAACATACGCTAAGGATGGCTGTCGAAAAAATGTATGTATAAAAATTAAATACAGCTATTGGTACCCCTTGTGAAATCTTTGTAAACAGCTTCTGTGAAAAATCTAAAAAACCGTTGGATACTCCACACAACAGCAATACAGCCAATGACGATATTGTCAATTTACTTTTAATTGAATTATTGTATGAACACATAATGCAAACGGCGATAAAAAGAATACCCATTCCCACAATATGATTTAAACGAATGGTTTCTCCAAAAAACACAGCACAACCGATAATCGGAATCAAAATTCCCAGCATACAAAAGACATCAAGCATCATATAGGCTCCTTTTTTTACTGCAATAAGCCATAATACTACAAATGAAGCATTTGCCACACCGGAAAGCAATGATACCGCTAAAATGGTGCTATTAATATGCAGAAATTTTGTTTTACCACCAAAAACAATCATTCCCAATCCGATAAAAATACAGAACATCATCCTGATCGCATTTACCAACATTGCATCTTTATACTCATTCACGTAACCACTTGTTTTCTTTCCGCAATACCCTTTTGCTGCCCCGGTAATAAGCGATGCAAGTAAAAACAAATATCCCATTGATGTATAATACTCCTTTTCATTTATCTGCATTCATCAAATCATACAACTTCCAAAAGATTGCTTGTCAATTGTTCCTATTCACGAAACAACACCGGTCTGCCTGTCGTTTTTCGGATATCTTCTGTTGCTGTTTTGCCGTTCTTGTAACCGACCGCTTTAAGTGTTCCCTTTTCATATACGACATTACACTCCCCATGCCCATACGCTTCAATTGACTTTCTTCCGAGAGACTATTCATTTAAGAAAAGCTCCAGTTCGTCACAGTTTGTATACACAGTGACAGGAATTTCCTGTCCTTACAGACCTTCAAAATTCCAATGTGGAACGATATGTACCATCGGCTCGTTCATCCAGTGTGACTGATTCTGATAAAACGCACCTTTTTTTCTGTAAAAGCAGATCCAATGCTCCGTACGCGGAATGGTTACTTCTCTCCATTCATGATTTAAAAGAGCAGATTTTGTAAAAGCGTATTGATCCGGCGCATCTTCATAAGCGTATGCTGCCGGTCCGTTTAATTTTCTTTTCGTCTTGCCCTGTGTGTAAACAGGCCCTTTCCAGTATGGTTTTTCTATTTGAATATCGCCTCTATGGAAATACCATTTGTCATCGAGCAAAATTTCTCATCGCACGGTTGCTTTATTTTCTCCTTTACAAATTTGCAGTCATGATCTCTGTAACTGCCTGTCTAATATCTTTATCTAACCCCGTTGTTTCAATCTCCCCAAGAGCCGCTGCCAGATTCTTTCCGGTTTGAAGGACATGGTATGCTGTCTCTTTTGCCGTATTATCTCCCTGCGCGTGGTTTAAAAGTTCATACACACACTCAAGTTCCCGATTATCATTTAAGGACAGTTTCTTTTCAAAAATGATCTCCACTTCCTGTGTGGTTTTCATCTCTGGTACAGAGATATGGATACTGCCGTTTTCTTTATTGTATTTCCATAAAAAATCTGTTTCTGCTCCTTCTGTCAGAACCTTTGGAACTGCTTCCCTTACACCACATATCTCAATGTTGTAAATGCGGGTATCCGGCAGAAGATCCGCCATTCCTTCCGGTCTTTCTATCCTAAAACTTCCATGCTCCCAGTCAAGCTTCATCTTTGTGAAACAACATTCTTTTCCTGTTTTATATTCCTCTGTTGCATTATCATCTTCATAAAGAACAAATTCGCCGTTTTCTCCACCATAAACCCGAATGGTCAGTTCTTTTGGATTTTTCAAAAAATTACTGCCAAAGATCTGTTCCTGCATAGGAATGATTGCACCAGCTTTTACCAGAACCGGGATACTGTTTAAATCACGGTACATCCACATGACTTTTTCGCCCTGATAGATCATTCCTGTATAAAAATCATGATAACATCCTTCCGGGATCCATACTTTTACTTTTCCTTTTTGTAAGGTCGGAATCAGATCCGTTGTAATTGGCGCAACGATCATGTCCGTCCCGAACAAATACTGGTTATTTCTGTCTCCTCCTTTAAGAAAACTTTTCGGATATGCATATTCGAATTCCGGATAATCATAATACATCGGTGCAACTAATGGCCTGCTCTCTTTATATGCCAGATAGTTCATCGTATACAGGTATGGTACGAGTCGGTGGCGTAATCTTAATGCCTCTCCCATTGCCTTTTCTGCTTCCGGTCTGAAATTCCATGGTTCTTTCCCCCCGAATGTAGCCTTTGTACTGTGCAGTCTGTTAATTGGCGAAAAGACACCAAGCTGAAACCAACGTACTTCCATTACATCAGATTTCAGTCCGAGCATATGCCCTCCGATATCATGGCTCCACCACCCATAACCGATATTTGAAGCTGTCGCAGTAAAATAAGGCTGGAAATCCAGAGATTCCCATGTAATAACTGTGTCGCCGGAAAATCCTACCGGATATCTGTGAGATCCTGGTCCGGCATAACGGGAAAATGTAATTTTTCGTTTTCCATTCCGCCCGCTGTCCAAATAATGATAGTGGTTTAACATCCATAACGGATCCAGACCTTTTACTGCCGTGTGTCCTCCCTGCTGCCAGTCCAGCCACCAGAAATCCACACCGCCTTTCTCATATGGATGATGCACGATCTCAAAATAATTCTCCAAAAACTTTGGATCCGTGATATCAAATTCCACCGGTTCTTCTGTCTCCGGATTAATTCCCATAGCCTGTGCCATTTTTTTGTACATACATTCACAGGCTCTGATTCCGAGCGCCGGATGTACATTTAAGGTGATTTTCATGCCTCTTTCATGCAGTTCTTCCATAAATTCTTCCGGATTCGGGAACAATTCCGGATTCCAGGTATACCCCGTCCATCCGTCCCCATACTTTTTGTCGATCTCTGTCACATGCCAGTCCATGTCAAGAACCGCTACTGAAAACGGTATCTTCTCTGCATCAAACCTGTTCATAAGGTTCAGGTATTCTTCCTGGCTGTATGCATAATATCTGCTCCACCAGTTTCCAAGTGCAAATCTCGGAAGCATAGGCATTTCTCCTGTCATCCGGCAGAAATCCCTCACTGCTGCCCGGTAGTCATGCCCATAAGCAAAAAGATAAAAATCTTCTCCTCCCTGCGGTCTCTCTTTAATCCAACCGTCCGGAGTCAGCAGGATTGTCTTTGAATCATCCAGCACTGCAAATCCGTCTCTTGAGATGACTCCTTTTTCCAACCGAATTTCTCCATCTATGCCATCTAATGTCCTCGCGGTTCCCCAAAGATTTTTTTTCTCATTTTTTCCATAATACCATTCCAGATCACATTCCTTGTCCGGCTGCAACAATCGAACACTTAAAATGCTTTCCGCATACGGTTTTTCGTCATAACGAATTCGAATATGTTCTGTCTCGATTTCAAGACAATCCTTTTTCTTTTCTATGCGGTATAAAACCTTTCCCAGATTCCGGTACCAGACGGTTTGGGAAGCTTCCTCTATAAATTCTCCGTTTTTTTGAAATTCAAACCGCACAAGCCTGCTTGTAAGCAGAGTGATACGATAGCCAACTCCTTGTATCATGTTGTCCGGGTCTGCAGCCGGAGCTGTTTCACATATCCAATGTCTCTTCATCCTTTTTATATCCTTTCGTTTTCTTACTTCTACAAAAATTTTCCTTCAGAAAAACTGTTGATCCATATAAATAAAGCACTGCAAGAATCAGCATCTCTATTCCGTCTGTAGTGTGCTGATTACCGCTGAAAAACTATTGTGCAAATACTCTCCGGCATCATTTCAACGTAATACCATTTCTGCTCCAGTCTGATCTGAAACTGCATTTTGTTCTGATTCGGATTGACTAAAACCAGTACTTTTTCCTCCGTTTTGTTCTCAATCAGAAATCCTTCTGTTTTTTTCATAATATTTGGATATTGGGACATATATTCTCCAAAATAAGAATCCGGAGATACAGCATAAATCTTGGAATCCGGATGTATAAAAGGAGCAATATGACGAAATGTCTTATACTGCCCACTGTACTCTATTTCCTTGGAAACACGGTCTTCCGTCACCAGTCCGCCGCAGAAAAAAGGTCCGATATTGGGACCTCCGCATTCATTGAGTATCAGGTTCCAGCCGGTAAAAGAGCGGTAGCCAAGATTCAGCGCTTTAGAACACATGATTCCCCATTTACACCAGTCGTTTCCATAATGGTCAAACAGTCGGGGACCTCCTTCCGTAAAATGCAGTTCCAGATCTGGGTACTGTTTCCGAATTTTCATCGTTTCCTCGATTGCCCCGTCATAGTAATGAAAAGCTGCACCGTCACAGTTTTCTTTTAAGCCTTTTGTATTTTCAAGCATCCATAAAACCCGCTGTGTTCCGGTAAAAGAATGGTCATACATCCAAACTTTTACATCCAGATTGTTCTCTTTCAACTTCTTTTTCAAAGAAAGAATAAAAGCAGACTCTATCTCCGGATGCCAGATGCAGGCAGGCATTCTCCCAAACTGATGAGTCTCAGGCTCATTCTGCGGTGTTACTGCACGGATCATAATGCCCTCTTCTTCATAGGCTTTCAGATAGCGGATAAAATACTCCACATAACAGTCAATATATTCTCTTCTCATATATCCGCCGCACATCTGTCCTCCTGTTTTCATCCATCCCGGAGGACTCCAGGGCGAGGCAAACAGATACAGATCCGGACGAATTTCTAAAATTTCTTTGATCATTGGAATAATGTACTCTTTATCCCGTTCGACAGAAAAATGTTCCAGTGCAGTGTCAAACGGTTCATCATCATAAGAATACAGCTCTGCCGAATAGTCGCTGGCACCGACAGAAAGTCTTGCAACCGAAAGGTTTAAGCCGTCTTCAGAATAAATATCTTCCAAAATCTTTCTGCGCTGCTGCGGTTCCATCTGGAAAAGCTCGTAACAGGAAGCACCTGTAATTGCTACGCCGAATCCCAAAAATCCATAATTGACCGGTGTTTCCGAAACCTCCAGCGTGACTGCACCGGACATAAACTGCGACTCAAATACTTCCTGACAAGTCATTTCATGATCCTTATCGCTGAAATATTGAATTCCTTTCATTATCTTACTCATCTCCCTTAACTTTTCTTCTGTATTCTGCAGGTGTTACAGAATAATATTTTTTAAATTTGCTGACAAAACTGGACGCCTGCGTGTATCCCACCATACTCGCAATCGTCTGAATGTTGTACTCCGTATCCTTTAAAAGCTCATGTGCATATTCCATCCTTATTTCCGTGATATAATCCGAAACATTTCTCCCTGTTGCTTTTTTCACCCGGTGACTCAGATTAGAAATCGATAGATCGAACTTGGATGCAACCATTTTGACGCACAAGTCCGGACTCTCCCTGTTTTCCCGGATAAACCGAAAAAATTCGTTGATTTCCTCATCTTCTGCCATACTCGTTGCAGATTGTTTTTCCATACATTCGATGCTCTGCCTTAAAATAGCTCCAATTATCGCCTTAATCTCCTGAACGCTCTGCGGCGACGGCTTTTTTTCGATATTGAGCAGCATTTTCAGTTCTTCACTGCGCAATGAAGTCTTGTTCAACGCTCTTCGATATGTCCTGACAACATCACAGTACAGTGCCATACAGATAAAATCTATCTCTGTCTGCTTCGGAAAGCTTTCCAAAAGTTGTTCCATAATCAGGATGATTTTCTCTGTATCCTGCTCAACCGTAGCTTCGTACAACGCATTCAGTTCCAGCTCCGGATAATGGAATTCCTGCTGTGGATTTTTCAATACTTCCACAATCTGTCCTACTCTCCCTTCGGAATCTTTCTGGCTTTCCGTAAGAACCACCAGATAAGCTCTGCAGATTTCTTCCAGTCTTTCACAGGGTTCACAGGTATAAATTGTCACTTCTTCTTTTGCTTCCGGATATTCTTCCAGGATCGTGTAAAATACTTTCTGCAGTCTCTCTGCTTCTTTTCTGGGTGTTCCTGCGATTCCAATAACATTCCTACATCCGCAGTTCATCACATAGACTTCACATCCAATTTGTTTTTCAAACAGTTTGGTATATCTGCTGATTTCAAAGCCTTCTTCCCCATCTGCCGCAGAAATCAGGAAAAGAGTGTAAATTTCCGCATTCTGAAACATTTTAAGATGTTTCAGCCGAAGTGCTGCCTGTTCTTCATTCAGCTGTTTTCCATATAAAAGCTGAAGCAGCAGGTATTCTTTTTCCCGCTGCTGACTCAAAGTCTGCATATCCTCATCCATCCGGTTTACGGCAAAACGCACCATTTCAATGCTGTTATGCATGGGTGGAATATCTTTTACCTTACTTTTGCAAAATTCCCGCAATTTCCAGATTGGACGCTCATTCCAGAATGACAATGCTGTACTCAGACACGCCCCAAATATGAGAACCAATACAAGGCAAAACAGGAAATACATCATCATTCTGTGTGCCTCATAAAAAACCTGATTGCTGTCCACATACCGGTCAATCGTAAGTGTTCCGGAACGACTGACATCTGTCAATTCAATGACGCCTCTTTTATCTTTTCGGAATTTTTCGAGTTCCTCCTGCGGTGGATATAATTGTCTTCCATTTTTATCATATAAAATTGTAATTGTATCATTCTGCTTTAGCAGTTCTTCCAGTTTTTTTGCTGACAGTGTAAAAACCCAGCAGCTTTTGTCCGGTGTCTTGAAAATGTACTGTAGAAAACCAGTTGTGTCTTCTTTGTCATCCGCAAGTTCATCCTCCGTGATCCATTCTCCACTCTCTTTCGTTTGCAACAGTTGATACAATGAAACTGCTTCCCCATTTTTCAGATATTCCCGATAGTATTCCTGAGAATATGTTCCTTTTTCCGTAAAAATAGTTTCCGGAGAATCTTCGTAATAAACCGCTATTTCTTCCAACACAGAATGTGTTCCACGATACCGTCCCAGCATCTGAATCAGTTTATGTGCCTTTTCATAGTTCATCAGATCATTTTGATCCACATAGGATCGCAATGGTGTCTGTACCGCAATCTGTTTCATCTCTTCTATATATTGCTCTAACTCCTGCAAAGGAAGATCCAACGCATCCTGCTCTTGTTTTAACAACTTATCCCGATAAATTTTCTGATCATATTTTATATATGCAAAAGAAAACAAAAAAACAGGGAGGATCAAAACCAGAAGAAAACTGAGTATAAACTTTATCAATACAGAATCCTTTTGATATCGTCTCTTCTTCATCTGTTCCATCCTCCCTATTTATCTACCTGTCTGCGTTCTTGTTATTTCCGCTTAAAATTTTCCGTCCACATAGTCCTGATACCACTGGATCCAAGTGGGATATTGCAGAGCATCCAGCTGCTTCACATACGCATCCCATGCGGCATCATCCACACCATTTATAATGCTGTTGGCACGGAAGTTGGCAATATACTCGCTTAACTCGGTTTCCATAAAGGTTCTTTCATCAACCTTTGCCGGATCCACGAATCGGAACGGCACATATTCCGTTGCCAACTGATCCCAGACTACTCCTACATTCTGTTCACGAACCCAGGTATTATAAGCTTCCTCTTTGTCTACTTTAATACTTTCATCCTTCAGAATCAACGGACACTCATCATTCATTCCGTACGTATACTTATAATTATCCACTGTGAAATCAGCAGTCAATTCTTCCGGTGTTTTCTGAATGACATTGCCGTCACTGTCAATATCCCAGTAACCACCCTTTTCACCAAATCTAACTGTATATTTCATTTCTGTACTGCTGGAAAGATAATCCCACCATTGAAGAAGACGCTCCGGATTTTCACAGTTTGCCGTAATTACAAATCCGGTTCTGTTGGCAAACAGTTTATTGCGCATTCCTGTTTTTACAGGAGTGATGGAGTCTTCCGCTTTTAATACTCTGACCGGAACCCACTTTGCAGCCTCTTCATTAGAAAGCAGTGACTGAGGAACCCAGCCGCTGAAGAATCCGACCCTTCCGCTCTTTATCTTTGCATAATACTGGTCATTTGTCTCGGTAAAGCATTCTTTATCCAGCAGTCCGTCTGCAACCAGTTTGTGCATATACTCCAGATAATCACGATATTCCTGCGAGTTTGCTGTCGGAAGTACTTTTCCATCCTGAAGCTTATAATAACAGTTCAATGGATCCGAATTCCAAGCTGCGATTCCCCATGGATTGCTCATATTCAGAACTTGTCCTGCCCAGTTGCTTTCAGCTAATTCCATGGGAATTTCATCCGTCTTATCTCCATTTCCGTTCATATCATTATCCCGAAAAGCACACAGTACATCATATAGTTCATCCACAGTAGTAGGTACTTCCAGATTCAGCTGATCCAGCCAGTCTTTGTTAATATACTGAATGGCTTCTGCATCGTTCTGATAAGAAACTTCCAGTCCAGTCATCAGGGACCGAATGGAACCGTCCGGCCATTTCATCAGATCTAAGCCGTTTAATTGCATTTTGTTATAATCCGCATATACATGAGGTGCATACTGTTCCAGCATTCCACTGATATCCAGGAAGGAATCCCTACTTGTTGCAATCTGATTTTCACTCAGCAGTCCTAAAAAAGCATCCGGCATATCCGCTGTCAGCATAGTGTTCACCTTTTCTTCTGCTCCATCTTCAACATAGATCCATTCGATATGAACACCGGTCGCTTCTTCCGCCATCTGAAATGCCACTTTGTCATTAAAATCGTCACATTTAGAAAGCGCATGCTTTTTTACAGCGATTTTAAAGGTAATCGGAGTGGTATCTGTCTCCGCAACAGCCGTTGTAGATGCCGTTGTTTCTCCGGTAGTCATACCGCCTGTTGCTGTCTCTGTTGTGCTGTCTGTTGTGCCGCAGCCTGCAAGCATACTAAGCACCATTGTGGTGGAGAGAATTGCCCCCATCACTTTTGTTTTTGTTGTTTTCTTCTTCATTCGTAACCTCCTTTTTTAGTGTCCTTATTCTATTTTCAGACCGGGTCTTATCCTTTGACAGAACCGATCATGACACCCTTCACAAAATATTTCTGGATAAACGGGTATACACAGATAATTGGGACAGTAGCAACGACGATGACACCATACTTGATGACCTGTCCCATTTGCTGCAATTGAATCAGTGCTTGCGGATCCAGGCTGGAATCCATACTTGCCGATTCCGATACCGTCAACAGAATCTGTCTTAAATACAACTGTAATGGATATTTATCTGTATCTGTTAAAAAGATCATTGCATTGAAATAAGAATTCCAATAGCTTACCGCCAGATACAGTGCAATAACTGCTATTACTGCCTTTGACAGCGGTATAACAATCTGTGCAAAGAAACGCGCATTGCCACAGCCGTCAATACTGGCAGCATCCTTTAATTCTTCCGGGATATTCGCTTCCAGAAAGCTTCTTGCAATGATAATGTTATAAACACTGACCGCACCGGACAAAATCATCAGTGTTCTGCTGTTTACCAATCCCAGTCCCTTTACTACCAAATAGTACGGAATCATTCCGCCTGAAAAATACATTGTAAAAATAAACAAAAACATGATAATCTTTCTGCCGGGCAGATCTTTTCTGGAAAGAGAATACGCTGCAAGCATCGTCGCTGCCACACCAAGTATCGTTCCCAGAACCGTGTACATTATCGTGTTGCGGTAGCCAATCCAGATTCTGCTGTCTTTAAAGACACGCTGATACCCAAGGAGTGTAAATCCTTTCGGCCAAAATAACATCTCTCCGCTATTGACATAGATTGGATCACTGAACGAAGCCACCAGGACAAAATACACCGGATATATAATCACAATCATTACAACTACAAGAAACATTTTTGTAATAATCTCATAGATCAGATCATCTCTGCTCATTTTTTTCATTTTATGTCTTTTGTTCATTTCCTTTTCTCCTACCAAAGTCCCGTTCCACTGAGTTTTTTTGCTATTTTATTTACTGTGACCAACAATCCGAAATTAATAACATTGTTGAACAATCCGATTGCCGTGGAATAACTGTAGCGCTGCTGCTGGAGACCTATTTTATATACATAGGTTGAGATTATTTCTGATACACTACTGTTAAGATCATTCTGCATCAAATAAACCTTTTCATATCCTACATTTAGAATACTTCCGCAGTTCATAATCAGAAGAATGATGATTGTCGGCAGGATTGTTGGCAGATCGACATGCAACACCCTTTGAAAACGGTTTGCACCGTCAATCATCGCCGCTTCATGTAACTGCTGATCCACACCGGAAAGCGCTGCAATATAGATAACGGAATTCCATCCCATACTCTGCCAGATTCCTGACCAGACGTACATATGGCGGAAATATTTCTCTTCTCCCATAAAAAAGGTAGTTCCGCTTCCTCCAAGTTTTGCAAGCAATGTATTGACAAATCCGGAATCCGGCGAGAAAAATACGGATAACATTCCCACCAGTACAACCGTGGAAATAAAATATGGCATATAGGTAACCGTCTGACAAAACTTTTTCATTTTTGACGCCCTGATATCATTAATAACCAAGGCCAGAATAATCGGAAATGGGAATCCTACTGCAAGAGAATACAGGCTCAACACCAGCGTATTTTTCAGGATCTGCCAAAATCTCGGAGTCTCAAAAAACATCTTAAACCATTTCATACCTGCCCAGCTGCTCCCCATAATTCCTTTTGCCGGCACAAAATCTTTAAATGCAATGACTAATCCGTACATTGGTCCATACATAAATGTGGCTATATATACGACTGCCGGAATCAGAAATACATAGAGAACCCAATTTTGTTTCATCAGCTTCCAAGTCTTTCCGCTGTCCCTTTTTTGCAGTTTTTTATTATTCGTACAAACTGCTATACTATTTGACATGCCTCTTTCCTCCCTTTGTGTTGTTTGTTGTTTTTATCATAGTTATGCCTGCCTTATTTGTATATATTGATTGTTTGATTTGAATTGTTAAAATTTGAATATGTGCATTTATCAACTATTTTTGCTTTTTTACTTCTCTTTTGTTTGAATTTTCACTATTATAAAACAAAGCGGAAAGCTTATTCTCAAGCTTTCCGTCTTGCTTTATTTCTTCTCAAATAAAGTACAGCCCATCTCCTTAAATTCCATCATCTTTTCAATAAGAAGTTCTTTACTTACCTGAAGATACTGGCTCGAGCAGGAAATACATAAAAACCTCGTTGCTGCTCTGTTATAAAGTTTCCTGTGAAGAGCGATTTCATCATGGCTAAGTTTCTTACCGCAACACATACAGAACTCTTCCATTATGCAGCCACCAGTTCACCGATCAGTATCCTGCACTGATCCGGGGCAAGCTTCACATGATAGCCATCATAGAACACCCCATAATCTTCACCTGTGACAGCATCCGTCAACTTCAGTCCCACTCCAGACTCTGAATGTATTCCAAGATCATCAAAGGAAATGCTCATATTCTGTCCCCAGTCATCCTTCGTTCCGACATTGAAAAAAGCGAAAGCAACACGGTTATGGGACAAGAGTTTTCCCAAAGTATACTTCTGGCCTTCCATCTTTCCTATGACAAATGCAGGTCTGCAATCGGGATCTTGATGTATGGAAATAAGTCCTTTTTTCAGAAGCGTTGCTTTATTTGCATCATCTAGCCGGCGGATATCCGCACCTATAATGAGTGGGGAACCAAGAAATGCCCACATAGCGAAATGCTGCAGATACTGTTCATCGGTACATCCTCCGATACCCACATTACCGCTTCCATGCATACCAACAATCAGCATATCCATATCGTTATAGCATCCCGGTGCATTTCCCTCGATGTTCTCCACCTGTGAAATGAAAATATCTCGATAGCTCTTCGGTACATCAAAAATATCTCCTGTGGAACGATAACTTCCTGCGCCTCTGGAACGCATCCACTTTGCCGGGTCTTCCACCCCCCAGTTGCAGGCTGCTAAAAAGATTTCTCTTCCGCTATTCCTGAGCGCCATTGCCATGGTGAGATATGCATTTTTTGCATTTCCGCTTTCCGGAAAATTACAGAAATCATACTTTAGATAGTCCACACCCCATTGCGCAAACTGTCTGGCATCCTCAAACTCATGACCATAGCTGCTGGGATAACCTGCACAGGTTTTAAATCCTGCGCAGGAATACATCCCAAATTTAAGTCCTTTACTGTGGATATAATCCGATAGTGCTTTCATTCCATGAGGAAATAATTGCGGATCTGCGACCAACTTCCCATCAACCCGTTCTTTCAGTGACCAGCAGTCATCAATAATAACATACTCATAGCCTGCCTGCTGATATCCCTCCGAGACAATTTTATCCGTTATTTCCATAATCAGTTCTTCATTGATATGGCTCCCAAAAGTGTTCCATGAATTCCAACCCATTACCGGTGTATTATACATAATAACATTCTCCTTATATTATAATTTTTAAAACTTTTTTACTAGCATAACATACTGTCACGCATGGTTTTCAGATTCCGCAGAAGCGGCTGTTCCCTGGAATTCAGCGGTCCGTAACTCTGTACGCAAAGATACATGCACACGCCAAGCTTGGGACCGATCTGACGCAACAGTCTGCTGTAAGGTCCATTTGCCAGATAGAGGAATTTCCTGTCCAATGTTTTCTTCATATGATAAACAATATTCAGGTTTTCCATCAACTGGTCTTCCGTCTCCGCATAATTCACGATCTTTATGACATCTGCACCTCTTTCTCTTTGTGCTTCTGCAATTTCCATTACCTTTTCTTCCGGATAAAAAGCATGGATATGAGTTGACATCAATACTTCGCTTCCTCTTTTATGTAATTCTTCTATCAGTGCTTTCTGCTTATTCACCGCTTCCGGATCCATGGTCAGTTCATGGGGTTCCGGATGAAAATAATCACCCATAATATCACAAAGTGTTGCTCCGCACTCACTTGCCATAAGCAGCAGTTTTGCACATTCTTCGTCCGTAGCTCCTGCGCTGTTGGACTTCCGGTAGCTTGTCACATAGATCGGTTTTCCTTCACAGCTCGCAAAAATATCCACCAGGATCTCCGGCTTTCGATATTCTTTTTTCAGGTTTTCCAGCTGAATCCCAAATGCCTCCGCACCATCCCAGATGGAATTTAAAATAATATCCTTACATTCCTGTGGTGTCTGCGCCTGTACCATTGCCGTCAACAGTGGTTTCTCACAGGTAAGAAACTTTTTTCTGTCCCCGCTTTTCATAAGGTATCTCCTTCCTTCACCGTTAAAATCACCTTACCTGCCGTTTTTCCTTCCTGCATCAGATCCATTGCCTCCTCTGCCTGTTCTATCGGTACCACTCTGTCAATGGTCGGTCTTATTTCACCGCTTTCCACCTTTGGCCATAAGACATTTACCATTTCGGTCAGAAGCTCTTTTTTTTGTTCCGGTGTTCTGCTTCTCAGATTCGTTCCGATCAGTCGGATTCTTCTGGCATACAGATTTTTCAGATTTATTTTTGCATAATCATCCGCCAGTGTGGCGATCATGATCCAGCGTCCGTCCATGTTCATCAGTGGAAGGCATTCTTCCACCATTTCTCCGCCAAGACAGTCCACTGCAATATCCACACCTCTTCCTGCATTCAGCTCTGCCTGCATGACTTCCTTCAATTTCTGTTTTGAGGTATTCACCACAATGTCTGCCTGCAGATGCCGGATCTTCTGTTCCAGTTCCGTATTCCGCACTGTTGTGATCACTCTTGCTCCAAATGCCTTGGCCATTGGGATCATCACACTGGCCAGTCCGCTTGCTCCTGCCTGTACCAGAACCGTATCACCTTTACGGATCTTTCCTTCCTTATTCAGGAACAGATAGGCAGCTCCGTACACTTCCGGAAGTCCTGCTGCCTGTTGCATCGTAAGTCCTCCGGGAATCGGCATCAAAAGTCCTTCCGGAACCGCAACATATTCCGCATAGCCTCCGCTTCCCAGCAATGCACATACCCGGTCGCCGACTTTCCACTTTCCTTCTTTGGCAACTCTGCTTCCAACCTGCCGGATCATGCCGGCTGCCTCCAGGCCGAAATAATCCGGCCAGCCCTTTGGCGGCGGATATTGTCCTGCCCTCTGCAGAAGGTCCGCACGGTTCATGCCGGCCGCATGAACTTCCAGCAGGACTTCGTCTTCACGGATCTGGGGATCTTCCACTTCTGCCCATTTTAAATGTCCATTTGTTCCCATCTTCATTGCTTTCATTTTCTGTACCTACTTACACCTTTCCATTGCATTTCTGCCGCCGTCAATCATAATATTTTCGCCGTAGAGTAATCCATTGTGTTATTTTAACCATAAGAATTCTCTCTTTATTTGTATATACCGAATATTTGATTTAGGTTGTGATAATTTGAATGACTGTGGCCATTACAAATGATAACAGACGGGGCTTGTATGTTGTTCGGACAATATCATGATTGGGTGCTAATCTTATAGATTTAAACAAGAATAATCAAAAGACTTTTGAAAAGCTGCGTGAATGAATATATGATTACGCACGTTCAAAATATCAAAACTCAAATCAAATATTCAGTATATACAAATAAGGACAAAATTATTATGGTAAAAGCAGAATATATGATCTGATCTGCATAAAGATTTGTAATATGGGAGGATATAAGTTGAGCAATACAAAAGTTAAAAATTATATTGAAAAACACTGGAATGAAACCATTAAATTCAACCCCAATGATAATGACACTCTTTTAGGTCTGCCATTTCCTTATTGTGTACCATCTGTAGGAAATTTTGATGAAATGTACTATTGGGATACCTACTTTACAGATAAAGGCCTTGCCATAAGTGGCAAAATGTATCAGGTTCGGAATAATACCTGTGATATGCTTTACCTTGTTGACAAGTATGGAATGATGCCTAATGGAAACCGCACCTACTTTCTGACTCGTTCACAACCACCCTTTTTATCATTTATGGTGCGTGATGTATATGATTATTATAAAGATGTCTCCTGGCTTAAAGAAGCATATACGATACTTGAAAAAGAATATAATTTTTGGCAGTCAAAGCGAAATACCGAATGTGGTTTGAACCGTTATCTCGGATCTGTTGACTCTGCTGATTATGAACACACTGCTGATTATTTTGAAAAAAGATGCGGATATAGACCGGATGCTTCTGCAAAGGATATTGCAACCCATATGGTCATGGCATGTGAAAGCGGATGGGATGTAACTCCAAGATGGGACTTTGAAGGATTTCATTTTGCCCCGGTTGATCTTAATTCACTTTTATATGGCTTTGAGAAAAATATGGAATATTTTTCTTTTCAGCTTACCAACGGTTTCGAGGACTTTTGGAGCAAAAAAGCAGCATACCGCAAAGAACTTATGCTGAAATATATGGATGATGGAACCGGTGTTTTGCTTGATTACAATTACAAAAAAAATTCATTGAGCCATATTTTTTCCTTGGCATCGTTTTATCCCCTTTTTGTCGGCTTAGTTGATTCCTGTCATGCTGACGCAGTAATGAAGCGACTTCCGGAACTCGAAACTGACTACGGAATTCTCACTTGTGCAAAAAATAATGTGCCCGGTGTCTATCAATGGAATTATCCTAATGGCTGGGCATGCCTGCAGTATATTGCAATTATGGGTATGGACAAATATGGGTATAAGGAAGATGCTTTGAGAATTACTCAGAAATTTGTTCACCTCGTTGAAAAGGTATTTGATGAAACGAACAATCTTTGGGAAAAATATAACGTCGTTGAAGGCAATATCAACGTTGACAATGAGTATAAAATGCCTCCCATGATGGGTTGGACTGCCGGTGTTTATCTTGCACTGAACAAATATATCGAGGACAGCATGTGATGCAATACTTCAGGGCATAGCGGACTAAAAAAATGTCCGCCATGCCCTCTTTTGGATATTTTAAACTCTGAATATCCATTGCTTCTCCCTCTGCCTTGTTCTTATCTGCATCAATAAGGACAATCTCCGTAAATAGTCCACTTTGCATCAGAGCAAATACCGATGCGGAACCAACAAAACCACAGCCTATCATTACTGTTTTTTATATTAACGCTCGAAGAGATCAATATTTTTTACAGATTGATTTCAAACTTTTTAATTTTACAAGCATCCTCTGATTCCGGTTACCCTTCGACCAGGATGAAAAGTCTATTATTATAAAAAAGAAGGCTGTGTCTGATAGTTATGTTATACTGAATACAATCTATTGCTCAAAATATAGTAGAGCATAATAAGAAGAGACAGATTCCCTATGAAACCAGTGCCACGGTGTTAAGCCTGACCACTGACCGCTGTGTTACGGTTTCCACCTGCAAAGGGCTATACCAGTATCAGGCCAAGGCTGTAGTATTGGCCATGGGCTGCAAAGAACGCAGCCGTGGAGCGTCCTGCAGGTGTGTTTACTGCTGGAACCGCTCAGGCGTATATGAATCTCTATAATCGAATGCCCGGAAAGGAAATCATCATTTTAGGTTCCGGTGATATCGGAATGATTATGGCTCGCCGAATGACACTGGAAGGTGCCCATGTGCAAGCCGTGTTTGAACTGATGCCATACCCATCCGGCCTGCCCCGCAATATTGTGCAATGTCTGGACGACTACAATATCCCACTCTACCTGAGTCACACCGTCACAGAAATCCATGGGCGCAGCCGTCTGACCGGTGTGACCATCTCAGAGGTAGACGCAGACCGTCGTCCCATTTCCGGCACTATTGTCCTGCATAACGTATGCGGGTTAGACAGTGATGTGATGGTAACGAAGAACATACATGCAAAATTGCAATCGTGCTGTCGAATGCAGACTTTTTCAGATTTTCTTTTCGAAAGAAGAAACAATATCTGATAATAATATTTTATTTTTCTTGAAATAACAACACATCAAAAGTACAATATAAAAGAGCGTTTGTGCATTCTCTTCACCGCAAACACTATAAGAGACAAATATAAGCACTATGAATAACGAGGAGATTTCATTATGAAGGAAAACAGAAAACTATTAAAAGAAATACTCAAGGACATCCGACATGATATGACGGATGAAGAAGTTCTGAATTTACTGGCAGACAGTAAAGTCTCCATAAATCCCGCAGGGGAAAAAGAAAAATATACTCTTGGTCAGAAAGCTGCGGATGCTATTGCAAAGTTTGCCGGAAGCTGGGCATTTATTTTCGCCTTTACAGGTGTATTGGTTCTATGGATGGTGCTCAACACTCTGCTTGCAGCAAAAGCTTTTGATCCCTATCCATTTATTTTACTTAATCTTGTCCTGTCATGTGTGGCAGCCATTCAGGCGCCTCTTATTATGATGAGTCAGAACCGGCAGGAAGAAAAGGATCGCCGTCGTGCTGAGAATGATTACAAAGTCAATCTGAAAACCGAAATCATGATAGAAGACCTTTACGATAAGGTCGGTGTCATCCTTGCCAAGCAGTCCGCACTGGAAAAGAAATTGCAATCGCAGGATGAAAACAACACTTCCGAAACAGAAAAACAGTAAAATTTCGCCGTTGCCTGTCAGATAATGACAAACAACGGCGTTTCTTTTTATTCCGCACTCTGTTTCCGATACTGTACCGGAGTCATATCATAAGCCTTTTTGAACAGGCGATTGAAATGCTCCACATTCTCGTAACCAACGTTAGCCGCTATGGTCTCCACCGTCTGGTTGGTCTCCTTCAAGAGCATTCTTGCCTTCTTCATGCGTTCTTCCCTTACAACCTCCTGGAAGGTCATGCCTGCCTTTTCCTTAATGTATTTGGACAAATACGGCTTGGAGAGATGGAAGGTATCTACCAGCATATCCAGTGTTACATCAACGTAGTTCTTCTGGATGAAACTGATGATCTCCACGATCCGCTCCTCTCTGCCGGAGGTGATATGCTGCTCTGCTGCCAGCTTGTTCACAGCGGATACCAATGCTGCGATGGAACTCTTGATGATATCTTCATCCACGCCGACACCCCAGTAGAACTTACCGTCATGGACGATGCCTACATAGGTAGCTGCCTTAGAGTTGGAACCTCTGGAAACCGCATGTTCTTCGTAAACAGACAGTTCATAGGTAATACCGAAGTATGTCTTAATAGCATTGCTGACTGCGTCGAGACGTCCATTACCCATGGTGGTAATGGTTCTGGAAGCGCCGCCCTGCTCGATGGTCACCTCTGCCTGAATGCCGTTCTCCTGCTTGAAGTGACACTCCGGAACATTGAAGATACTACGGGGATAAATATAATTTTCCTCGAAGATCGCGTAGATCTCCTTGGGAAGTAATTCCTGATGACGCCTGTCGGAGATACCCTTTACCAGGTAGCCGACTTCTTCCTTCATAGCTGCAGGCAGTGAGAATCCAAACTGCTGCTTCAATACGAATGCTACGCCGCCCTTACCGGATACGCTGTTGATACGGATAACATCGGATTCGTACTCTCTTCCCACATCTGCAGGATCGATAGGCAGGTAAGGAATATCCCAGCGCTTGCCGGTCCTGCCTTCCTTCTGCCATGCCATACCTTTACTGATGGCATCCTGATGGGAACCTGAAAATGCGGTAAATACCAGATCTCCCGCATAAGGAACTCTCTCATGCACCTTCATACCGGTGAAATTCTCATAAGCTTCACGGATCTCCATAATATGAGAGAAATCCAGTCCACTGTCCACACCGTGACACATCATATTAAGTGCAACGGTTACCAGATCCACATTACCGGTACGCTCACCGTTGCCGAACAAAGTACCTTCCACACGGTCTGCTCCGGCCAGTACGCCGAACTCCGCATCGCTGATGCCGCAGCCTCTGTCATTATGAGGATGTACGCTGAGTACTACATTTTCACGATATTTCAAATGCTTGTGCATATATTCTACCTGACACGCAAATACGTGAGGCATTGCCACCTGTACGGTGGTAGGCAGATTGATGATAGCCTTGCGGTCAGCGGTGGGCTTCCATACCTCCAGTACTGCATTGCAGACTTCCAATGCATAATCCACCTCGGTCTGAGAAAAGCTCTCCGGGCTGTACTCAAAGGTGAAGTTACCTTCGGTCTCATCTGCCAGATTCTTTAACATCCGGGCACCGTCTACTGCCAGCTTCTTGATGGCTTCCTTATCCTTTTTAAATACCTGTTCTCTCTGTTCTACGGAAGTAGAATTATACAGATGGATCACTGCGTGGGGCGCACCCTTGACTGCTTCGAAGGTCTTGCGGATGATATGCTCTCTCGCCTGCGTCAGTACCTGAATGGTCACATCCTCCGGGATCATGTTGCGCTCGATCAGTGCACGGATAAAGTTGTACTCAGTGTCGGAGGAAGCGGGGAAACCTACCTCGATCTCCTTGAATCCGATCTTTACCAGTAATTTGAAGAATTCCAGCTTATCCTCCAGGCTCATGGGATCAATCAATGCCTGGTTGCCGTCTCTTAAGTCAACGCTGCACCAGATAGGTGCCTTGGTAATGCTGTCCTTTTTCACCCAGTCATAGGTCACCTCGGGGGGCATAAAATAAGTTTTCTGATATTTTGCTGCAATGTCTGCGCTGTTCATGGAAATCCTCCTGCTGTATGATTACTTTTTATTTTCAAAACCTGCTGTTTTTACTATTTTCACTTATCTGATTGCATTATCTTAACACTCATAATTTCTGTAAGCAAGATATATTCTTATCTTGTTAATTGATGTATTTTAATGTGACATTTTTGTCATATACCTATAAATTCAATAAAAAGGCTATTTTATTCGGTGATTGTTCCGTTTTATTATTTGATTAAAATTTCTAATTGCATATATCATTTTTTGTTTTATTTAAAACCATACTTTTAATTTTATAATGTTGTATAATTGATTAATTTTATTACTATGTTTAAAATGTTTTTCATAAAAAAAACAGATGTCCGTGTCAGACATCTGTTTACAATCTATTCTTTATTTATATCCTAAACGATTTCTTCGTACTGCATACTCTCGAAATCGTAACGCTCATTCGCATTCCGGACTATCAAATAATTTCCACTCTCTCAAAATACCGGATCAGAATGTCCGCACAATTTTCGATTCCCAGCTTGGTGGTATCCAGGATCATATGATAATTGTTCACATCACCCCACACTTTACCGGTATTTTCATAATAATAGTCGGCGCGCTCCGCATCATTTTTCTCAAGCATTTCTTTTGCCTCATCGTGGGGAAGACTTTCCTTCTTCATGATACGTTCAATACGATCTTCCTTATCCGCGCACACATACACGTTAAATACATTCGGCTGATCCTTCAGGATCTCGGATGCACAACGTCCCAGAATAATACAGGGATGTTCCGCCAATTCCTTAATGACCTCCGCTTCCGTAGCATAACTGTCACCATCCAGTTCATGCTCTATGTACGCCTTATCATATACCGGCACCCCCAGCTTCTCAGACAGCTCCTGTGCGATCAGACTGGCTCCTGTTCCGAATCTTCGGCTGATAGTAATTACAAGGTTCATCGTAAGCACCTCCTTTGTAAGGTACTCTCATTTTATGATAAAGACTCTGAATTTGCAAGAGGGATGTCTACAAAAGCTTCTGCTCTATCTGATACAGTTTCTCACCTGTCGCCCGCATGCTGTGTTCCTCCGCCAGTGCCCTGCCTGCCCGGATTCTGCGTCTTACTTTTTCCCGCGGTTCTTCATACAAGATGTCTCGGACTGCCTGCTCGTAGGAATCCGGATTGCTGGCTTTGCGCACCTGCTCGCCGTCGGTAAGCCACCCTTCATACACCGGAATGTCTCTCACGATCACAGGAATCTCACAGGATAATGCCTCCAATACCACGATTCCTTCCGTCTCTTCATAACTGAAAAAAACAAATGCATCCGCACCGCAGTATGCATCCCGCAGGATCCCGGACGGTTGGAAACCGGCAAAGATCACATTTTCCGGCTTCTCTGCCACAGCCTTTTTGATCTCTGCCGGAATCAATGCATTGTTCCCGCCCCCAAACCATAGAAAAATAATGTCTGGCATCCTTTTTGCCATTTCCAGAAAATCCTCGATTCCTTTTCTGTGAATCAGATGCCCGGCGGATATCACGACCTTTTTATCCACAGGAAGATGAAAAAATATCCGGAATCGTCCACATGCCTGCTCTGTTTTGTGGAAAAATTCAGTGTCCACACCATTGGTCAGTGCGTAAATCTCCCGATGCAGATCATATTTCATTAACAATTCCCGGGAGTATTCCGTTGGTGTGATAACCACATCTCCCTGTCTATAACAATGGCGGATCCATTTTTTGAATAAAGGAGCCGCCAGATTGGAACCGATAAAAGAATTCTTAAAATCTTCCATAGTGGAATGCCCATAATAGACGACCTTTTTCCCCTGCCGTCTTGCCCGCCGTGCCACCAGCGGCGAATCAGGCAATACGGTATTGATCTGTACGATATCCGCCTCTTTCCAGACGTCCGTCACGGTCACTTTTGCTGCTCGCAGCATCTTCTCCTGATGGCGTATGGCGCTGCCGACGCCGCTTTTTGCCACCAGTGAAAGTCCGCCTTTATATATATAAATTTTCATAAGTATACTCTCCTATACCAGGTGGAAAATCACCTGGAACAGTGTCGTCAGTCCCAGACTATACAGCGCAATGGAGAAAGGTTTCCCCAGAAAGATGACTGTCACAAACTGTTTCCATGTCATGTTCGTTGTTCCGGCGAGATAACAGAGAAAATCATCCGGTGCCACCGGCAGAAAGATTGCCAGTGTAAATAATTTCAAAAATCTCCCCTTTAGCTCCGTCCATGTCAGGTATTTTTCAATCATTTTCCCGGGAAACATCTTGTACAGCACCGGTCTTCCCAGACTTCTTGCTATTCCAAAAGCAATACAGGAACCCACACAGATTCCAATATAATTATAGAAAAATCCCGGCACCGCTCCAAAGAGCAGCACTCCTGCCAGACAGCTGATGCCACCCGGTATGATGGGAAACACCACCTGAACGATCTGGATCAGCACGAAGATCAGTGCACCGATCATTCCGAAACGGTTCACAAACTGCTGCATAGTCTCCACCGATTGGAAAATGCCGCTCTGATAGCTCCAGACTGCCAGTATTCCACAGAGGATCAGACTAACCCAGGATGCAATATTGACGGCTCTTTGCCAAGCGTTTTTCTCTTTCGACCTGTTTTTCTTCGATCTGTCGCTGGTATAGTTGTTCCATGCTTCCCGCAAATCTTTTTTGAGAAAATATTTCTGCGGACTGTTTTGCATAACTGCACATTCCTCTGCGTTCATCGTCTTCTTTCTCCTTCCAGTTCTTCAGGTCTTTCAAGAATTCCTCCTCGGTCCGGTACTGCCAGCCGTTTTTGCCCTCTTCCACAACCGCCCGCAGGCATTGATCCCTTCTGCATAATAACGGTAATCCTGCTGCCAGTGCTTCCGCATAGGTAAGCCCCTGGGTCTCACTGGTGGAAGCGCTGACGAACAGATCTCCTGCCGGATAATAAGATGCTACTTCAGCGGGTGATACCATTCCGGTAAAAATAACGCTTTCCGTCACACCCAGTTCTGCTGCCTTTTTCCGTAAAGTCTCCAAATAAGGACCGCCGCCTACAATCATCAGTATTGTGCCGCTCTCCTGAATTTTCTGCTGGTACTCCAGCAATTCTTCCACATTCTTCTCTTTTGCCAGACGACCTACATATAAAAGCACTGTGGTCTTCCGGTCCATTTTATATTTTCTTCGGATTCTCTCCCGGGAATCCGTCCGGGTCTGCGCGTCATATTTACTCAGATCAATCCCCGATGGGATCACTGATACCGGACAATGAATGCCATAGTCTTTTAGTAATGTCTCTATTTTTGTGCTGGGAGCGATCATACTGTCCACCTTCTCGGAGATCTGTCGCGTCAGGAACTGTACCATATCCCTGCCCCATTTCTTGTAAGGGGAAAAATAGTGGGTATAATCTTCGTATACAGTATGGTAAGTATGCACCAGAGGGATCTTACATTCCTCTGCGATCTTTTTTGCCATGAAAAAGGTAGAAAATTCACACTGGGAATGTACAATATCCGGATTCCACTCTATAATCCCGCGATACAGTTCGCGTCCCGGGGACACCCGAAATCTTGCTCCCGGATAAATATATCCGGCATTCACGGAACCCATATAGATCACACCCTCTTCTTCGTAGGAACGAGCTGTACGGGACAGGGTCAGGATCTTCACTTCATGTCCTCTTTGCTGTAATTCCTCCCGCAGATTGCATACCGAAGTAACAACTCCGTTGATGGCCGGCTTGTACCAGTCTGTTGTGATCAATACTTTCATCTTTTTTCTCCCTTCCGTTTATTTTCTCTGAATTGATCTCAGCATAACAGACACAGGTAAATTCCATCCGAATAAAATCAAAAGTTTTCCTAAAGTTTCTGTGAGTTTTTTCCAAAATGTGCACTAAAAAACAGCATTCTCCGGAAATTTCCGGAAAACGCCGTTTTTAATCGTCTTTCTATAAAATTATTATCTTTCTTCTCTGAAGTACGCCAGTCCCAGACTTGCGGGGGGCTGATTCTCTCTCTTGCTCCTCATACTGGTGATGACCAGTACCAGTAAGGTCACGACATAAGGGATCATCTTATACAGCTCCTGGTACTCCATATGCTCGATACCGGTGGGCAGATACAGATACAGAATATACAGACCACCGAACAGGAAAGAAGCAAATACACTGATATTCGGTCTCCAGATAGTGAAGATGACCAGCGCAATGGCAAGCCAACCTCTGTCACCGAACGCATCGTTGGACCAGACGCCGCAGGCATAATCCATTACATAGTACAGTCCGCCCAGACCTGCGATCATACATCCCACGCAGGTAGCGATGTATTTGTACCGGGATACGTTGATACCGGCTGCATCTGCGGTATTGGGACCCTCACCGACTGCTCTTAAGTGCAGTCCGGTTCTGGTATGACTCAGAACATACGATGCCGCAAACGCAATGATCACTGCCAGATAAGCCAGGAATCCATAGGATAAAAACAGCTTGCCAAACCAGCCAAGTTTTCCCGCAAAAGGAAGTGACTTACTGAAATAACTGCTGGTAGCAGACAGTGCAATGGAAGGTACATCACTGTTTACCAGCTTGATCAGGGATCCGCCGAAGAAGTTACCGAAGCCAACACCGAAGGTGGTCATTGCCAGACCGGTCACGTTCTGGTTCGCCCGCAGGGTGACAGTCAGGAAGCAGTACAGCAATCCCATCAACAGGGATCCTAACAGGCAGCAGAGCATCGGAATCGCAATGGCAAGAAACCCATTCATGTTCGCCGCGTCTCCTGCTGATCTCTCATAGAAGAAAGATCCGATGACACCACAGATACCTCCCACATACATGACGCCGGGGATTCCCAGATTCAGATTACCGGACTTCTCCGTGATGATCTCACCGGTACTCCCGTATAACAGAGGAATTCCCTGTACGATTGCTCTCGGAATAAATGCAAGTAAAAATGACCACATGCTTACTGTTCCTCCTTTTCTGCTTTTTTACGGAACTGCAGTCTGTAAGTAATGAAGAACTCACAGCCGATGATAAAGAACAGGATAATACCTGTCAGAATATCGGAGTAAGAATGATTCAGTCCAAAATTGGTAGAGATCTCACTGGCTCCGCGATCCATGAATATGATCAGGAAGCTGGAGAATACCATGGTCAGAGGATTGAACTTGGACATCCAGGATACCAGTACAGCGGTAAATCCCTGTCCACCTGCAATCGTGGTAGTCACAGTATGATTGATGCCTCCTACCAGAAGCAGGCCTACCAGTCCGCAGAGAGCACCGGACAACAGCATGGTACGGATAATGACTTTTTCTACCTTGATACCCACATATTTTGCAGTGTTTTCGCTTTCACCCACAACAGAGATCTCATATCCCTGCTTACTGTAGTTCAAATATACATACATAAATATCGTGATCACTACTGCCACTACAATACTTAACAGATATTTGGAACCGAAGATCTGCGGTAGCCAGCCCACATTGGTGTTCTGGTTGATGATACCGATCTTACCGGATCCCTTGGGAACCTCCCATACTATCGTATAAAATGCCACCAACTGAGTAGCTATGTAGTTCATCATCAGCGTAGACAGCGTCTCATTGGTATTCCATTTCGCCTTGAAAAATGCGGGAATGAAGCCCCAGATGGCTCCTGCTGCCAGACTTGCCACGATCATGCACAGGATCACAACTGCGTTCGGAAGCTTATCTCCCAGACAGATCATACAGGCTGCTGCTGCCAGCCCGCCGATCAGCACCTGTCCCTCACCGCCGATATTCCAGAATTTCATCTTAAATGCCGGAGTCAATGCCAATGCGATCAAAAGCAGGATCGCTATATTCTGAAAAGTGACCCAGGTCTTGCGGACGGATCCGAAAGCACCCAAAACGATGGACTGATATACCTGTAAAGGATTGATTCCCGTGGTGATCGTCGTAATGATACCGCAGAGGATCAGTGCCAGCAGGATTGCCACGAAACGGATGCCCAGCGATTTGTACCAGGGGAGTGCATCTCTTTTTACGATATGAAACAAAGGCTCTTTATTCTTTTCCTTCATATTCTTTGCCTCCTACTCTGGTCATCAGCATACCGACCTCATTTTTGTCTGTCTTTCTCGCATCCAGAATACCACTGACTTCTCCGCCGCACAATACCATGATACGGTCGGACAGCTCCATCAGCACATCCAGATCCTCACCTACGAAAATCACGGCAACGCCCTTTTTCTTCTGTTCATTGATCAGGTCATATATAGTATACGAAGAATTAATATCCAGTCCACGTACCGCATAAGCCGTCAACAGTACGGTAGGTGCAGACGCAATCTCTCTTCCAACGAGAACCTTCTGTACATTACCACCGGACAATCTGCGTACCGGAGTGGTGATACCCGGGGTTACAACCTCCAGATTTTCTACCACATCAGTTGCAAGCTGTTTGGAAGGCTTTCGGTTCGTAAACGGTGTATGTCCCTGTCGGAAGGAACGTAACATCATATTATCGGTCAGATCCATATTGCCTACCAAACCCATTCCGAGACGATCCTCCGGTACAAAAGAAAGCGATACACCCATCTCTGCGATCTTCAACGGATCCTTGCCGATCAACATTTCCTTACTTCCATCATCTTCCACATAACTGATCGTGCCGGCTTCTGTTACCTGCAGACCTGCAATGGCTTCCAAAAGCTCCTTCTGTCCACAGCCGGAGATACCGGCGATTCCCAGGATCTCACCACTATTGGCGGTAAAGGAGACGTCCTTCAGCTTAACGATACCTTCTTCGTTACGTACGGTCAGTCCCTGTACTTCGATACGGGGCTTCGGATTCACAGGTTCCGGTCTGACAATATTCAAAGTAACCGCATGGCCCACCATCATATTGGTCATTTCCGTAACGGTGGTATCCTTTGTCAGCATGCTTCCAATATACTGACCGTTACGAAGCACAGCCACCCTGTCGGACAGGGATTCCACTTCATGCATTTTATGGGTAATAATGACAATAGCCTTGCCGTCATCTCTCATTTTCCGGAGGACGTTAAAGAGCTTCTCTGTCTCCTGCGGTGTCAGTACGGCGGTAGGCTCATCCAGGATCAAGATATCCGCACCACGATACAACACCTTTACAATCTCTACGGTCTGCTTCTGGGATACTGTCATATCATAGATTTTCTGCTTCGGATCTACTTCAAAACCGTATTTGTCACAGATCTCCTCTATTTTACGGGATGCCTCCTTGATATTAAGCCTGCCTTCCAGACCCAGGATGATATTCTCGGTAGCGGAAAGTACATCAATCAGCTTAAAATGCTGATGCACCATACCGATTCCCAGCCGTAACGCATCCTTGGGGGATTTGATGACCTCTTCCTTACCGTTAATAAAGATCTGTCCCTCATCCGGAAAATAAATACCGGAGAGCATATTCATCAGTGTCGTCTTACCGCTGCCGTTTTCCCCAAGCAGCGATAATATCTCACCCTTATAGATATCCAGATTTACCTTATCATTGGCAATCACGGATCCAAAAGTCTTGGTAATGTTTTTCATTGAAACCGCAGCTACTTTTGTCTCTTTTTCCATCCTAGTCACCTTTCCAATTTATCCACGACCTGCAATTTTCAGGTCTTTTAATACCTGGCATAAGCACACTGGCCGCCCCTTTTCTACCTCATCCATCCACAAAAGCAAAAGATCCATAAGGTAGAAAAAGGGCGGCGCGGCGATAAACGCTGCGCCGTCCGGGCTATTTCAATAAGTCAATTAATACTGCTCATCCAACAGGTTGATTCCATCAATTCTTACATTGAAGTAAGGAGCGGAACGGAATGCAACATCGGACTCATGGAAGTATCCGTCACTTACTACCTCATGGTCGGGAGTATAATCAGGATCAGTATCGATATCAGCTTCATAGCTGTCCAGGGTCTTACCGTCTACAGTAAAGGTGGTGATATCATATACATGAGCCTTGCCTGCGATCAGATCAGCCTTTGCAGCTTCTACTGCTTCTGCGGTACCATCTGCTACAGCAGCACCAAGATCGCTCAGCTCTACAGAGCCGGTCTCCAGAGTACCACACCAATCGGTATCGATAGGAGTTCCATCTGCTACACATTTAATAGCATACTCAAAGTAAGGCTCCCAGTTAACTCTGGAAGATACCAGGAAGGTATTGGGGCAGGCTGCCTCAGTGCTTCCGTTGTAAGATACGTTGGGAACGCCTGCGGTCTCACATGCGGTAGGAGCACCCATGGAGTCTGCATGCTGGCTGATCAGTACACATCCGCCCTCGATCAGCTTGTTAGCTGCTTCCTTCTCAGCGGTCTCATCGTACCAGGAACCGGTAAAGGTTACATCCATGGTAACGCTGGGGCATACGGAACGAGCGCCCAGGAAGAAGGATGTATAACCGGACATAACTTCTGCATAAGTATAAGCACCTACATAACCCATCTTAGCCTGATCCTCGGTAATATCACCATTAGCGATCATCTCATTCAGCTTCATGCCTGCAACGATACCTGCAAGGTAACGGCCATCATAGATGGAAGCAAATGCATTGTGGAAGTTGTCCAGACCCTCGGTATGAGCCTTGGTTCCGGTTGCATGGCTGAACTGAACATTGGGATACTCCTTAGCAGCCTCGATGATGTAGTCCTCATGTCCAAAGCTGTCTGCGAAAATGAAATTGCAGCCTGCATCAGCAAGCTCACAAGCTGCTTCATAAGCTTCCTGTCCTTCAGGAATGTTGGTCTTGGTCATGTACTCAATGCCAAGCTTCTCACAAGCTGCCTTTGCTCCGTTCAGGAAGTTCAGATCATAAGTAGAGTTCTCATCATGCAGGAAAATAAAACCTGCCTTTACACCACTGACAGCTTCGCCATCAGCTTCAGTAGTAGCTGCTGCCTCAGTAGTAGCTGCTACCTCAGTAGTAGCTGCAACAGTTGCAGCATCTGTGCCGGTGGTAGCTGCGTTATTGGATCCGCATCCTGCCAGAGCAGTAACTGCGAGAGCCATAGCTGCGAGTAAACTTACGACTTTCTTTTTCATAATTCTCCTCTTTCTGCGCTGCTGCTTCGTTACAGATCCATGTAGCAGCGCGGGCACAGATCTGCAGATAAACCGGTGAGTCAACGCAAAAAGGGTGTATGACACCTTCATACGACCCCTTTATTGTACTCTCTCAACATTAGTCAGTATAAGCATTTGTCTGACTTCTTGTCAAGAGAAGTATTAAATTTTTATTAACTCGTTTGCGAATGTGGTTCTGAATAGTTATCTAACTCTTAAGATCGAAATGTGATCTCTCCGGTTTTGTCATCCATACTTTCCACAATTGCGAGGGACTCTACACGGATACCCTTGGAACGGATCAGGTCGCCGCCCTTCTGGAATCCCTTCTCAACGGCAATGCCGACACCCTCTACAGAAGCTCCCGCTTTATTGACAATGTCGATCAAACCCTCCAGTGCGCATCCGTTGGCCAGGAAATCATCAATGATCAGAATATGATCTTCCGGATGCAGGAATTTTTTGGAGACGATCACGTCATATACTCTCTTATGCGTAAAGGATTCGATCTTGGTGGAATATACTTCACCGTCAATATTTACGGACTGGGACTTTTTTGCAAATACCACCGGCACATGAAAATGCTGGGCTGCCACACAGGCGATGCCGATACCGGAAGCCTCCACAGTCAGGATCTTCGTAATCTTACGGTCTGCGAACAGACGCGCCCACTCTTTTCCCATTTCATTGAACAGATCAATGTCCATCTGATGATTCAGAAAAGAATCTACTTTTAATACATTCCCTGCTTTTACTGTACCGTCTTTGCGAATGCGCTCTTCGAGTAATTTCATTGTATGTCTCCTCTTTTGTTTCTACTTAATATATTCTGTGGTAGTACTTTAGGCTTTTATGTCTCTTATTATACGCAGGATATTGCTCCTTTTTCAATAGAAGAACTATATTTCTTGCTATTTTGATTACATTTTGCTATGTTAACCATGAGAATACTGAAATTACGAGGTGCCTTATGCCTATCAGAGGATATATCATAGAAAAATATAATGCTATGACCAACGCTTATACCTGCAATCGTCTGGTACAGGAAGCTTCTGCCCTGGATATGGATCTGCAGATTGTAGGGATCCACGATACTATGGTCTCTCCGCATGGTGTTATAAATCATGGTAAAATACTGGAACCTGTGGATTTTGTCATCAACCGCTATAAATGGGGACGGGAAAAGGATGCTATAAATGCACTTGCCACCCGAAGCTATAATCCTTTATCTGCTTATAACATCTATATTAATAAATTTGAACAGGTACGAAGGCTTCATTCCGAAGCTTTTCTGATCCCGAAATATCTTCTGGGAACTTCACTGTTGCCTTTTTCTTCTATTGTAGAACAACTGGGGCTTCCTTTTGTCGGTAAAGGACTGGAAAGCTCCATGGGAGAAGAAATCGCCTGCATCCGGGATAAAGTTTCTTATGAGGAACTCTCTCTTAACTACCCTTCCTCCAAGGAATGGCTCTTCGAAGAATTTATCTCGGAAAGCTACGGCAGAGATCTGCGATTTTACAGCATCCGCGGAGAAGCCGTTGCCTGTATGCAGCGCAGATCCCAGGGGGATTTCCGTGCAAATGTAGCTCTGGGCGCTTCGGTAGAGCCTTACCCTGTCACGCCCGGCATCCGTGCCATAGCCGCAGATATTTACGAACAGACCGGACTGGATTTTCTGGGAATTGATCTGCTTTTTGGCAGAGAAAAACCTTATTTTTGCGAAATCAATGTTATGCCGGGACTGGAAGGCATTGAAAAAGCCTCCGGTATTAATGTTGCGGCAAAAGTCATGGAAACAATACGATCAGACTTTGCATAAGGAACTCATCTCATATTTGTACCTGCACAGTGTACGGAAATATACGATACTATCGTATCGGTAAAATTGCAGGTTACGGAAAGGTATGCTTATTTTTATGAATAATGTTTCCGGAACACCACTGGAATTTCATAAATTCACTACGCAGAAAGAGGCGGAAGACTTCGTCTATGCTTCCTATCTGCGGGCTGCCACACATCAGGACTATGCCGCTCAGGATGCCGAAAAAAGACATCCTGAGCTGACGAGATCTCTGCTCCGGCAGAAATCGATTGCTCCCTGTGTCGTCGTCACCGGAAGCAAGGGAAAAGGATCCGTTGCCAATATGATTTCCCGGATCCTGCAGACAAATTTATCCGTAGGCCTAATGACCAGTCCTCATATTACGGATTTCAGAGAGCGCTTCCGCGTCAATGATACCATGATCAGTGAAACCGACTTTTGCCGTCTGATGGCAGAGATCCAGCCGGAGATTCTGGACATTGCCTCCGATCTGCCGGATTCGGTATGTATCAGCCCCATGGGCATTCAGGCGGACCTGGCACTGACTTATTTTTCGGAAAAACATACAGATTTCAATGTATTTGAATGCGGCAAAGGGACAAAATATGATGATGTGAACAACATTCGTCACGATTATGCCGTGATCAATCGGATTTTCTTAGAGCATACAAGAGAGCTGGGAAATACGCTGACTGCCATTGCAGAAGATAAATCCCACGTCATCACCGGGGAGCAGAAGTGTGTTTATTTTGCGGAGCAGGAGCCGGAAGTATTGAAGGTGCTAATGCGCCGTGCCGAGGCTATGCAGGTTCCCTATAAAATATATGGTCGGGATTTTCAGGCAGAAAATATCCGCTATACCTGTTCCGGTATGCTATTTGATGTGGTGATCGGAGATAACATTTATCCTGATTTACAGATTCCGTTATTGGGAGAACATCAGGCGAAAAACTGCGCACTGGCTCTGGCTCTGTGCGTGGATGTCATGGCAGATCTTTGCCGGGAATCCAATGCTCCGGATATATTTTCAGATACAATGTGCAATCAAATTCGCCGCCAACTATCTGCGATCCATCATCCGGGGCGGATGGAGATTCTAAGTTCGGATCCGTTTGTCCTGCTGGATGCCTGCATCCATTCCGCCAGCTGTGAAAATGTAAAAGAAGTTCTGCGTCATCTGGGGATTTCGAATTGTACTGTTATCGTGGGGATTCCGGAGGATAAAGATTACACAGGGGTGATCCGGTCCATGAAAGATGTGGCTGCCCGCATCATCCTCACCAGGTCCGGGAATCCGCATTATCATTTTTCGCAACATCAGAGGGAAGTTCTGATGCAGGAAGGAATCCTCACGGAATGGACGGATTCGGTGAAACAGGCACTGAACCTGGCGAATTCTTTTTCTGATGCGATCGTAATATTAGGTACGACCTCCGTGATTTCGGAGACAGAACAATTATTTTAGGATATTTTATTGCGATACTTGGTAGCATTTGAACAACGAAGGAGTGAGATACATGGAACAGTTATTGATTATTGAAGATGATATCGGTTTGAATCAAGGCTTATGCAAAGCACTGAAAGCAGATGACCGTCAGATTATATCCTGTCATGATCTAAAAGCGGCAAGAGAGCAATTGCTTTGCGGCGGTGTATCCCTGATCC
>OFMH01000009.1_pt1 | contig 127568 bp, 107 predicted proteins | sample 1541761 | NCBI WGS metagenome assembly OFMH01 (sample SAMN04209249, study PRJEB22552) | human gut metagenome | biome: gut; material: feces | host: Homo sapiens | place: USA: Oklahoma
GAGTATCTCGTTGACATCGAGGGGGTCGATGGTTCGAATCCATTACCGCCCACCATACATGAAAACCGGTTGTATTATTGCTCTTTGAGTAATGATACAACCGGTTTTTTCTTTTTGCTCTTTTAACGGAGGGAAAATTATTCAAAACTTTTGCGAAAAATGGACTGATTATGGACAAATTATGTCCCGATTATTGCCCTGAATACTTGAAGCAGACACTTGGTGTAAAAATATAATACGATGACAGAACCATCCGATATATCCTATATCGGATGGTTTTTTGTATAGAAAGCGCTTTGTTATCGCCTTTTGTCGGGGGTTTTGTAATGGAAATAGGGACTTTGTTCTTATAGATAAATTGGTAATATGTTGACACACAATATACTTTATTGTCGATAAAATATATATTTTATTTTGTCTATATTTATGTGGTAGAACGGATTTTTTATGGATAATCTTTACAAGTTATTTGTTGTATGATATATTATATCAAAGATTAAAACAATCCACATTAGAAATGAAACAATAATTGGGATTACGGACGTTTTTTTTATATGTTTAAAGTTGACACCTTCAATTGAAAATAAAATAAAACATTTTGTGGAGTGGTTTTATCTATTATAAAGAGTGACATAGTATTTATAAATGTACTTTTATTACATTCCCAATTTTGTTTTGAAGTGTAACTTATCGTTAAAGTGTATACGTTTCATGGAAGAACATCACAGCAGAAAGGGGTGTTGGCAGCCTGATTTGTGCTTGGCGTTTTAACGGGGGACGATTTACCGAGACGGTATTTTTTTTGTTGAAACCGTAAGTCACAAATCATTGACATATCCTGACAGGCCGATGCTTATTGTCAGGGCAGATTCCGAGTACATCCGTTATTTTTTTAGACGAGTTGTTATTGGGATTTAATTAAGGAGGAAGATTTTTTATGAATAAGATCTATAAGGTCGTCTGGAGCAAGGTGAGAAACGCTTACGTCGTCGTTTCTGAACTTGCGAAACGGAATAGTAAAACGAAATCGCAGCACACGGCGCGCGTATCCCACAGCCTGCTCAGCCTGGCTGTCCTAACCAGTTTAGCCGTAGGCGGTACGCTGCTCAATCCCATGTCGGTAGAAGCAGCTAATAGTTGGGGCGCAAGAACCAATTTTGATAATAACACTACGTCCGTAGGTGGTGTAGGTGTAGCGACAGCCGATGGTAAGGGGGCTGTTGCTGTGGGCAATGCAACAGCATCCGGTGAAGATGCCCTTGCTCTCGGTAAGGATGCATCGGCGACCGGTACAGAAACGATTGCTATCGGTGGTGCTACAGCGGCCATTAATTACTCAATTGCAATGGGCGATGGTGCTGTCGCCGGTGGTACTTATTCAGTCGGCGGCGTAACCCAAAGCGGTGCCAATGCCGTTGCTATTGGTAAATCGGCCTTAGCCTACGGCATCAATGATGTCGTAATCGGTGCTAATCAGACTGCTATTGCTCCGACCGAAACTGCAAAGGAAGATACGCCTGAGGGAACGGGCCTCAGCTCAGCTCTTGGTGGCCGTGTCATGATTGGTCATGACAACATTGCTTATGGGCGTGCAGGAAATTCGGTTATTCTAGGTTCAAATAACCGATCGAATGCTATTCATGGTATTGCCATCGGTCAGAATGCGTATGCCGGCCAACCTGATGGGAGTACGCTTGCCTATGAAAATACTATGTCCATCGGTACTAACACTCGTTCATACTCTACGGACGCTATCGCTATTGGTAATAATGCGGTTGCCGGTAATACCGATACTAGCAGAACTTCGTATGACGGTAATGGCCTAGCTGCAGCTGCCATAGGTTCAGCGGCTAAAGCAACTTCGTATCATACGGTAGCCATTGGCGCTACAAGCCAGGCGACGGATATCAGCGCTACCGCTGTCGGTGATGCCGCCATTGCAAGTGCTGTTAGTACTACTGCCGTAGGTAACAGTGCTCAGGCTACGTCCATAGGTTCCCTTGCTGCCGGGGCAGCTGCAACTGCCAGCGATCAATATACTATAGCTGTAGGTAATAGTGCTAAGGCAACGGCTTTACGCTCCATGGCTGTAGGTTATGGTGCTGTGGCTAATGCCGGTGGTGCCCTTGCATTAGGTCGAACAGCTCAAGCTACAAGTACCTACGCTATGGCACAAGGTTACGAAACTACGGCTAGTGGTGCTAGTTCTCTGGCTGTTGGTTATCAAACTACTGCATCTGGCACAAGAAGTATTGCTATTGGTCGATCGGCTGCTTCTGGTGTTGCAAGTACCGGACAAGATACGATTGCTATTGGTTCATATGCTAGTACACAGGCTGCAAATGCAATAGCTATAGGTAATACAGCAACCACCGATTCATCGGCAACCGGATCTATAGCGATTGGTAATACGGCAACTGCAAATGTTGCGAACAGCGTGGCTATCGGTTCCGGTTCTTCTACTACTCGTGCAACGGATACGACCAGTCAAGGTTGGAATAATCAGGACAGCACATGGAGCAGTTGGCTTTCTACAAAAGGTAATGCCGGTACAACCAGTGGCGGTGTCTGGAATAGTACAGCCGGTGTTGTTTCCATCGGTACTGACGGGGCCAGCGGTACTGCGACAACGCGTAAACTTACTGGTTTAGCGGCCGGTCAGTATGATACGGATGCCGTAAATATGAAACAGTGGACCAATACCATGCTGGCTACTACCGGTGATTTCAAAGACAGCAGCTATAGTACAACCTATGGGTCTGACGGAACACCGCGTACGGTTACTAAGCTTTTAAATCAATCCTTGAAGATTACCGGCGGTGTCGACAATACTCTGTACTATCAGTCTGATTTTGCGGCTCAACCTAATATCGGGGCTATTATCAGTGATAATATGGTTACCCTTCGTTTGAATAAAACACTTCGTGGCTTGGAAACGATATATTTAACAAATCCTACTACGGGCAATGGGACAACGCTTAGTGGTAATGGCGTTACTATCAGACCTAAATCCGGTAGTAATGTAACCTTGACTACGGCAGGCCTCAATAACGGCGGCAACAAGATTACCAACGTGGCTACCGGTACGGCCGGCACCGACGGTGTTAACGTAGACCAATTGAATAAGGCCATTGCCGGTGTCAGCACCGGATCCGGTACAACGACTACAGTTACTGTTGAAGGCGGTACGGCAGCCGGTACAAGTGGTACATATACAGGCAATAACTTGCAACTTACATCAACGACTGGGACAGGTACAGCCACTTATGACTTAAAACTTGCCGATAACGTAACATTAGGCAGCACCGGTACCAGTGGTACGGACGGCTCCCTTACGGTGAACGGCAAAGACGGCGAATCCATTGCTATTAACGGTGCTGACGGCTCTATCGCCTTGACCGGCGCTGACGGTTCTACTGCTACTGTAGCAGCCGGTACTGCTGCTAACGACGTAAACGGGACTTCTGTGAACCGTATTACCGTAGGCGGCCAGACTGTGGCTACCTTGAATGATGGTATGGTATACACCGGCGACACCGGTTCTGCGGCCGTTAAGTTAAATAAAACGGTAAATATTGTTGGTGGTGAAACTGATTCCACTAAATTATCTACCGATAACAATATTGGTATTGTTGCGGCTCAAGATGGCGACAATGGCAAATTGACCGTCCGTTTGGCCAAAGATATTACCGGCCTCAATACTGTAGAAGCCGGCGATGCTGTAATTGGTAATCAAGGTGTAACTACAGCCGGTAATGTTGCCCAGGACGGCAGCTATGTGACCGGATTGGATAACACGACTTGGAATGTGACAAATCCTGACATCGTAACCGGTCGTGCAGCGACGGAAGATCAGCTGAAAACTGTAAGTGATGCCGTCGTTGCTGTTACTGACGGCACCAGCGAAAATGCAACGGGTGGTTTTGGCTTGACAGACGACAGCGGCACAGCTGTAAAACAGGACCTGGGCAAGACGATTCAGATTGCCGGTGACGGTAATGTTACAACCACTGCCGGAGACGGTAAAATTACTGTTGGTTTGAGCAATACTGTGGCTCTTGGCGACAAAGGTACTACCGATGGTTCTATGACTGTCAATGGTGCCGATGGTTCTTCCGTTGCAATTAATGGCTCGAACGGTTCTATCGCAATGAACACAGCTGATGGTTCCCCTGTAACCATTCAGGCAGGAACTAGTGCTAACGACGTAACCGGATCGCCGATTAACCGCATCACTGTAGGCGGAGCCACTGTTGCAACGCTCAATGATGGTATGAAATACGGCGGTGACTTCGGTACCGTTTCCAATGTTAAATTGAATAACCAAGTTGATGTAAAAGGTGAAGCAACTACGGAAGCTGACCTCACGACGGGCAACATCGGCGTCGTATCCAGCCAGGCTGGTGACAACGGTCTGCTGACGGTTAAACTCAATAAAGACATCAACTTAGGCTCCACCGGTTCCTTGACCTTTGGCAGCGGCGATAATACGGTAAGCCTTTCTAACAGCGGCCTCAATAACGGCGGCAATAAGATTACCAATGTTGCAACTGGTACAGATGGTACGGATGCTGTCAATGTCGATCAGTTGACCAAGGCCATCGCAGGCGTAAGTGCCGGTGAAGGCAGCAAGACGAACCTTACGGTTGAAGGCGGCACCGCAGCCGATACAAATGGCAACTATGCAGGCAGCAACTTGCAGATTACTGAAAAACAGAAACGACCGGTGCTACGACTTATGACGTGAAACTGGCTGATAACCTTACCTTAGGCAGTGCAGCCGACAGTGCAGCCGGCACAGAAGGGACGGACAGCTCTATTACCGTTAACGGTAAAGACGGTTCTGCCGTGGCTATTAACGGTGCTGACGGCTCTATCGCTTTGAATACGGCTGACGGTTCGCCGGTTACCATTCAAGCAGGAACGAGTGCTAATAACTTGGCCGGTAATCCTGTTGATCGTATTACCGTAGGCGGTCAGACGGTTGCGACTATGAGCGACGGCCTTAAATTTGCCGGCGATGACGGTCAGAGTGATACAACCAAAATTATTCCTAAGACACTTAATGAAAAATTAGATATTGTTGGCGGTGCTGAAGGCGAATTGACGGACAAAAATATTGGCGTCAACAACGTTAACGGCCAATTAAAAGTTCAGTTAGTCAAAGACGTCGACCTTGGCTCTACCGGTTCCTTAACCCTGGGGAATACCGTAGTCAATAACAATGGCATTACCATTACCCCGGCTACGGGCGATCCGGTATCCTTGACCGGTTCCGGTCTCGATAACGGCAACAATGTCATCAGTAATGTGGCTACCGGTGTTAAAGGCACCGATGCTGTCAATGTCGATCAGTTGACAAAAGCGATTCAGGAGGTCAACGCCGGTGAAGGCAGTAAGACGCACCTTACGGTTGAAGGTGGCACTGCAGCCGGTACAGGTGGCAACTATGCGGGCAGTAACTTGCAGGTAGCCGAAAAGACAGAAACCAATGAATCTACAACTTATGACGTGAAACTGGCTGATAACCTTACTTTAGGTAGTGCAGGTACAGACGGCGTTGATGGTTCTGTTACAGTTAACGGCAAGGACGGATCTTCCGTAGCTGTTAATGGTGCTGATGGTTCTATCACAGCGAAAGGTACCGACGGTTCTGCCGTAGCTATTAACGGTGCCGACGGCTCTATCGGTTTGACTGGCTCCAACGGTACGACCACTACCATTAAAGGCGGCACCAGTGCCAATGACGTAAACGGCAATGCCGTTGATCGTATCACTGTAGGCGACCAGACCGTTGCTACTTTGAATGACGGCATGGTATATACCGGTGACACCGGCTCTGCTGTCGTTAAATTGAATAAGACCGTCAATATCGTCGGTGGGGAAACGGATGCTTCCAAGTTATCTACGGACAACAACATCGGCATTGTGGCCGCACAAGACGGCGACAATGGTAAATTGACCGTTCGCCTGGCTAAAGATATTACCGGTTTGAATACGGTCACAGCCGGCGATGCTACTATCGGTACTCAGACAGAAACTACGGCTAGTGGTGTTGCTCAAACGGGCAGCTATGTAACCGGGTTAGACAATACCGAATGGAATGTGGCTAATCCTGATATCGTAACCGGTCGTGCAGCTACGGAAGATCAGTTGAAGACCGTAAGTGATGCCGTCACTGCCGTTTCTGACGGCACCAGTGTAAACGCAACCGGTGGCTTTGGCCTCGCTGACGGCAGCGGTACAACGGTTAAGCAGGACCTCGGCAAGACGATTACCGTTAAAGGCGGCGTCACTGATGGAACGGCTACGACCGAAAATCCGACTGGTACGTCTAACATCACGACAACCGTTAAAGACGGAGCCCTTGAAGTCAGCTTGAATAAGGATCTCGACTTAGGATCGACCGGTTCGGTAACCACCGGCAACACCGTCATCAACAATGACGGCGTGAAAGTCGGTGATACGGCCCTTACGACAGGTGGCTTGACCATCACTAACGGTCCGTCTGTCACAACCGGCGGTATCGATGCAGGCAGCAAGCAAATCACTAATGTAGCCAGCGGTTCCGATGGTACCGATGCCGAAGGCAATAAGACATACAATACAGATACGAATGCAGCTAATATCGGCGATATTAAAAATATCACGAATACCACGGTAAATAATGCGAAAACCGAATTGACCAATAAGGGCTTGGATTTCACAGCCGATAGTGGCGATGCCGTACACCGTAACTTAGGGGAAACCTTAAACATTGCCGGTGACGGCAACATTACGACTACCAGTGATGCAGCCAATGGCAAAATCACCGTAGGCTTGAGCAATACGCTTGCCCTTGGTGAAAAGGCAAGTGAAGACGGCACTACTGAAGGTACAGACAGCTCTATTACTGTTAATGGTAAAGACGGTTCCGCGGTAGCTATTAACGGTGCTGACGGCTCTATCGCTTTGAATACCGGTTCCGGCTCTCTTGTAAACATCGCAGCGGGCACTCAAGTTAATAACCTGGCAGGTACTCCCATCGATCGTATTACCGTAGGTGGGGCTACCGTAGCAACACTTGATGACGGCATGAAATACGGCGGTGATTTCGGTACAGTTTCCAATGTCAAATTGAATAATCAAGTTGATGTCAAGGGCGAAGCCACGACAGAAGCTGACCTCACGACGGGCAACATCGGCGTCGTATCCAGTCAGGCTGGCGACAACGGCCTGTTAGTCGTGAAACTCAATAAAGACATCAACTTAGGTGAAAACGGTTCGGTAACTACAGGCAACACCGTTGTTAATAACAGCGGTTTAACCATCACCAATGGTCCGTCTGTCACGACTGGCGGTATTAGTGCAGGCGGTAAAAAGATTACCGATGTGGCTACCGGTACAGATGGTACAGATGCTGTTAACGTAGCTCAGTTAGAAGATAGAATTAGCAAGATTACTATTGGCGAATCAAAAACAACCGAAGTTACGGTCGAAGGTGGTACGGCTGCACCGACTAATGGAACCTATGCGGGGGACAACCTGCAGGTGAAAGCAGGGACGACAGCCAATGGTTCACCGACTTATGATGTGAAACTTGCTGATAAGATTACTTTAGGTGAAGCAGCAGATAGTGAAGCCGGTACAACCGGTACTGACAGCTCTATTACCCTAAATGGCGCTAACGGGTCTTCCGTAGCTGTCAATGGTGCTGATGGTTCTGTTACTGCTAAAGGAACAGACGGCTCGGCCGTAGCTATTAATGGCTCCAACGGCTCTATTGTACTCAATACCGGTTCCGGTTCGCCGGTAACCATCCAAGCCGGCACCAGTGCAGATAACTTAGCCGGCACATCCGTTGACCGTATTTCTGTAGGCGGCCAGACGGTTGCTACCATGAGCGACGGTCTGAAATACGCCGGTGATGACGGCCAGACCGATACGACGAAAGTCATTGCTAAGAACCTCAACGAACAGCTTGATATCGTTGGCGGTGCTGATGCAACTAAGCTGACGGACAACAACATTGGCGTCAATAACGTTAACGGCCAGTTAAAAGTCCAATTAATCAAAGACATCAACTTAGGCGATACCGGTTCTGTAAGCGTCGGTACGGCAGTCTTGGGTAACCAGACTGTAACCACGGCTGGCGGTGTATCTCAGACAGGAACCTACTTAACAGGTTTAGGAAATACAGCCTGGGATACGTCGAATCCGGATGCCGTAACGGGGCGAGCTGCCACGGAAGATCAGCTCAAAGCGGTCAACGATAAAGTGAATGCCATTTCGACCGGTACCGGTGCCTTCGGCTTGACTGATGATGATGGAAAAAAAGTTACACAAAGCCTTGGCGAAACGATTCAAGTCGCCGGCGATGGTCAGAATATCACGACCACAGCCGATGCTGCGAACGGTAAAATTACCGTAGCCTTGAGCAACGATATCTCCATCGGTGCGAAAGACGGTGCTGACGGAACAGACGGCGTCGACGGTAAGATTGGTGTCAACGGTAAAGACGGCTCGTCTGTCGTTATCAACGGCAAAGATGGTTCCATCGGCTTGACCGGCCCTGCCGGAGCTGACGGAACGCCGGGCACGACGGTTACTATTACCGCCGGACCTAGCGTCAACGACGTAACCGGAACTCCGGTAGATAGAATTACTGCCGGCGGCCAGAACCTTGCTACCTTGAGCGACGGCATGAAATACGGCGGTGATTTCGGTACCGTTTCTAAGGTAAAACTGAACAATCAGGTCAATGTGAAAGGCGAAGCAACGTCTGAAGCCAACCTCACGACAGGCAACATCGGTGTCGTATCCAGCCAGGATGGCGACAACGGCCTGTTGACGGTTAAGCTCAATAAAGACATCAACTTAGGTTCTACCGGTTCCGTTACCGTAGGGAATACCGTCGTCACCAATATCGGTATGACCATCGGCAGCGGCGATACAGCCGTAAGCCTCACTAACGGCGGCCTCAACAATGGCGGCAATCAGATTACTAAAGTAGGCAGCGGTTCCGATGGCGTTGATGCTGACGGCAACCCGACTTACAATACCGATACTAACGGAGCCAACATCGGTGATATTAAAAACATCACTGAAACGGCTAAATCCGACTTGACCAATAAAGGCATGGACTTCACAGCTGACAGTGGTGAAACCGTACATCGTGACTTGGGCGAAGCCCTTGGCATCGTAGGAGACGGTCAGAACATCACGACTACAGCTGATGCTGAAAACGGTAAGATTACCGTAGGCCTGAGCAATGATCTCTCTATCGGTACCAAAGGTGCTGACGGTAAAGATGGTGTGGACGGTTCGATTGGCGTCAACGGTAAAGACGGTTCGTCCGTCGTTATCAACGGCACGGACGGTATCTCCGTCAAAGGTGCTGACGGCAAAGATGGTGTCACCATTACCGGTAAAGACGGTGTCGATGGTGTCGACGGCGCCGAAGGCCACATCGGCCTCAATGGCAAAGACGGCATGACCGACATCTATACGACTCCGGGACAGCCTGGCGTCAATGGCAAAGACGGTGAAACGATGACTCGTATCATCTACACCGACCCGAATGGTGCAAATCATGAAGTGGCCACCCTCGATGACGGCATGAAGTATACCGGTGACTCCGGTTCTGCCGCTGTCAAACTGAATAAGACCGTCAATATCGTCGGCGGAGAAACGGATTCTTCGAAGTTATCTACCGACAACAACATTGGCGTTGTAGCTTCTCAAGACAGCGACAATGCGAAATTGACGGTTCAGTTAGCCAAAGATATTAAAGGCTTGAACACGGTTACAGCCGGCGATGCTACTATCGGTAATCAGACTGAAACTACAGCCGGCGGAGAAGCTCAAACGGGCAGCTATGTAACCGGTTTGGATAACACCAGCTGGAATGTGGCTGACCCTGATATCGTAAGCGGTCGTGCAGCTACGGAAGATCAGCTCAAGACTGTCAGTGATGCTGTAAAAGCTGCTTCCGACGGTACCAGTGAAAACGCAACGGGCGGCTTCGGCTTGACCGATGACAGCGGTACCGCTGTTAAGCAAGATCTGGGCAAGACGATTCAGATTGCCGGTGACGGTCAGAACATCACGACCACGGCTGATGCCAAAAACGGTAAGATTACCGTAGCCTTGAGCAATGATCTCTCTATCGGTACCAAGGGTGCTGACGGAACAGACGGCGTCGACGGCAAGATTGGCGTCAACGGTAAAGACGGTTCGTCCGTCGTCATCAACGGCGCTGACGGCTCTATCGGCTTGACCGGCCCTGCCGGAGCTGACGGAACGCAGCCAACGGTTACTATTGCAGCCGGCGGTAGCGTTAATAACGTAGACGGCACTCCTGTAGATAGAATTATCGCAGGCGGCCAGACCATCGCTACCATGAGTGACGGTCAGAAGTACGCCGGGGATAATGCTAAGGAAGATGGCACGAATGTCATCGCTAAGAAACTCAACGAACAATTAGATATCGTTGGCGGTGCTGATGCGACCAAACTGACGGAAAACAATATTGGCGTCAATAACGTCAATGGTCAGTTGAAAGTCCAGTTGGCACAGAATATCGACCTGGGTAAAGACGGTTCCGTCACAACAGGTGCTACGGTTATCAATAACGACGGTGTTACCATTACGCCGACTACGGGTAACCCTGTAACCTTGACGGGCACGGGTCTCAACAACGGCGGCAATAAAATTACTAACGTTGGCGCCGGTACGGCAGACTCGGATGCCGTCAATTACGGCCAGTTAAAAGCTGCCGCTACGGCAGTCACCGTTGAAGGTGGTACCGCAGCAGGTACGACTGACTATGCAGGCAGCAACCTGAAACTGAAAGCCACTACCGTTGGTGATAAGACGACCTATGACCTGAAACTGGCTGACAACCTCTCTATCGGTACGAAAGGTGAAGATGGTGCTGACGGCTCGATTGGCGTCAATGGTAAAGACGGCTCGTCCGTCGTTATCAACGGCACGGACGGTATTTCCGTCAAAGGTGCTGACGGCAAAGACGGTGTCACCATCAGCGGTAAAGACGGTGTCGATGGCGTCGACGGCGCCGAAGGCCATATCGGCCTCAACGGCAAAGACGGCATGACCGACATCTATACCACTCCGGGACAAGCCGGCGTCAATGGCCAAGATGGAGACACCATGACTCGTATCATCTACACCGATCCGGAAGGCACGAACCATCAGGTAGCAACCCTTGATGACGGTATGAAGTATACCGGTGACTCCGGTTCTGCCGCTGTCAAGCTGAATAAGACCGTCAATATCGTTGGCGGACAAACGGAGGCTTCCAAATTATCTACCGACGCTAACATCGGTGTTGTAGCCTCTCAAGATGGTGACAATGCTAAGTTGACGGTTCAGTTGGCCAAAGATATTACCGGCCTGAATACCGTAGAAGCCGGCACCGCTGTAATCGGTAACCAAGGGGTCGTTACAGCCGGTAAAGTTGCTGAAGACGGCAGCTTTGTAACCGGTTTGGACAACACCGAATGGAATGTGGCCAATCCGGATATCGTAAGCGGTCGTGCAGCTACGGAAGATCAGCTCAAGACCGTAAGCGATGCTGTCAAGGCTGTTTCCGATGGTACCAGTGACAATGCAACGGGCGGCTTCGGCTTGACCGATGACAACGGCGACGCTGTTAAGCAGGACCTTGGCAAGACGATTCAGATTGCCGGTGACGGTCAGAATATCACGACGACGGCCGATGCTGAAAACGGCAAGATTACCGTAGGCTTAAGCGATAACCTCTCTATCGGTGCGAAAGATGGCACGAATGGATCTATCGGTGTTAACGGCAGCGATGGAAACAGCGTAGCTATCGACGGCAACGACGGTATCTCCATTAAAGGTGAAAACGGTAAAGCCGGCGTCAGCATTACCGGTAAAGACGGTGTCGATGGCGTCGACGGCCTGGAAGGCCATATCGGCCTCAATGGCAAAGACGGCATGACCGACATCTATACCACTCCGGGACAAGCCGGCGTTAATGGCCAGCCTGGTGACACGATGACTCGCATCATCTACACCGATCCTGAAGGTAATGACCATCAGGTGGCAACTCTCGATGACGGCATGAAATACGGCGGTGACTTCGGCACTGCTTCTGCCGTGAAACTGAACAATCAGGTCAAGGTGAAGGGCAATGCCACGAATGAAGCCGACCTCACCGATGGCAACATCGGCGTCGTATCCAGCCAGGATGGTGACAATGGTCTGTTAACGGTTAAGCTCAATAAAGACCTGAACCTCGGCTCCACCGGTTCCGTCACCATGGGTAACACCGTAATCAACAACGGCGGGGTTACTATCAATGGCGGTACAAATTCGGTAACCCTTACCAATAAAGGTCTGGACAACGGCGGCAACCAGATCGTCAATGTAGCCAGCGGTATAGACGGCAAAACCTATGATACGTCGGTAACCGGTCAGGAAAACTACAACAACGCGGCTAGTGTTGGCGATTTGAACAAAGTTGTCAACAACGTTACCAATGCTGACAATGGCGGCGGCTTCGTCTTAGGTGCTGACGACAGCAAAACTGTAAAACAGAACTTAGGCGGCACGATCAACATCGCCGGTGATGGTAATACCGTAACATCCGTTAAAGATGGCAAGATTGAAGTTGGCTTAAATAAAGATGTCGACCTTGGTACAGATGGCTCTATCGCCGCCGGCAATACGACCATCGATAAAGATGGCGTTTCTACCGACAAGATTGCCATTAAAGATTCTGGCATCTCCATCGATAAAGATGGCATCAATGCCGGAAATACGGTAATCAAGGACGTAGGCAGCGGTCTTGGAAATACTTATGACACGTCTGTAGCCGGTCAGGAAAACTACAACAACGGTGCGAATATCGGTGACGTTTACAACATTGCGAAAGGTCAAGCCGACGCAGTGAAAGCTCAGTCCGGTAAGAACATCACTGTAGATCCTGACACTAACAAGGTTAATCTGAATGACAACATCACCTTAGGTGATAACAATGATGCTTCCAAGCAGGTCAATATCGACGGCAACGGGGCAACCGTTACGGCCGGCAGCGGCGACAACCAGGTCAAACTGGATGGCTCTAAGGGCCAGATTTCCGCAGGCGGTGCCGTTCTGGGCAACCAGGAAAACACGGCAGGCGACAGCAATCCGGCAACGGGCAACTACCTCACAGGCTTGGATAATACTACCTGGGATGGCAAGAATATCCAGTCCGGCCGTGCTGCCACCGAAGATCAGCTGAAAGTCGTAGATGACAAGGTCAGCAAAGGCCGTGTATTCCAAGGCGATGATGGAGCAGACAACAGCGTCACTGTAGGCCTCGGCGATACGTTGAAACTCAACGGCGGTGCCGATACGTCTAAACTGTCCAGCGGCAACATCGGTGTTGTGAAGAACAGCAGCGGTGACGGCCTCGACATCAAGCTGGCCAAGGACTTGAAAGACCTTGACAGTGTGACTACAGGCAACACGACGATTAATGACAACGGTGTCACCATCAAGACCGTAGACAGCGACCGCACGATTACCATTCAAGACAGCAATGTCAACATGGGCAACAACGTCGTAAGCGGTGTTGCTGACGGCACGGTAGCTCCCGGCTCGACGGAAGCTATCAATGGCGGTCAATTGGCCCTGCGCGACCAGGCTATCAATAACCTGGGTGGGGAAGTCAATAAACTGGATAACCGCATCAACCGCGTCGGTGCCGGTGCAGCCGCTCTGGCAGCCCTCCATCCGCAGGACTTCGATCCCGATGATAAATGGGATTTCGCCTTTGGCTATGGCCACTATCGCGGCGCTAACGCCGGTGCTTTCGGTGCCTTCTACAAACCGAACGAAGATACCACCTTCTCGGTCGGCGGCACCATCGGCGGCGGTGAAAATATGATCAATGCCGGTGTTTCCTTCAAGTTAGGTCAGGGCAACAACGTATCGAATTCTCGCGTCGGCATGGCCAAGGAAATCAAACACCTCCGTGATGACGTAGCTAAACTGGAAGACATCGTCAATCGTCAGAGTCAAATGATCAATCAGTTGACCGGCCAGAATCCTGGTACGATTGAGTCCAAGGGCAGCGAACTCTTCCCGGATGTTCCGGCCAACCACTGGGCTTACGAATACGTCACGAAACTTCATCAGCTGGGCATCATTGAAGGCTATCCGGATGGAAACTTCGATGGTAACCGCATGATGACCCGTTACGAATTCGCTGCGGTTGTCTATCGTGCCATCATGGCAGGAGCTGCCTCGAATGCAGCCCTTCAGGGCGATGATACGTTGGATCGCTTGGCCAACGAATTCTCTGCAGAACTGAAGTACATCCGCATCGACACGGTCGCTAAGGATAAAGACGGGAAACCGACCATCCAGCGTGTCCGCATCGTTCCGGAAAACAAGCAAAACTAATCCTGTTCCTATGGATATCTTTTAAGAATCTTCTGATTCGCATGTGAAGTTGCGGCTGTCTTTTGGCAGCCGCAATTTTTTTGCAGATATAAGTACTGCAGCTTTTAGGAATCAAAAAAAGAGGCCCTGTGTTCTCCGATACCGACAAGACGGTGTAGGGAGGCACAGGGCCTTTTTGCAGTATGCTATTTAGAAGGTTTGTCTCTTTGCAAGGGGACTTAGTCGATGGAAATCAACTGATACTTGTCATTTCCCATTTTTAACTGCCGCATGGCCGTCAATTGGTGTAGGCCGTGGCGGGATTCGATGCGTTCTACCAGGTCGTGTTTATCTTTTTCCGGCTGGGCATAGACCATGTCTACGCTGGCCTGGTCGATGGCCAGGATATCTGTCGAGGCCATCATGCCTAAGTCGGGGATGACAGGTTTAGCAGCCGAAGTGCCGGCGCAGTCGCAGTCGACGGACATGGCGCGCAGGACGTTGAGGAAGACGATGTGTTTTCCGAAGTAGTCACAAATAGCCTTGCCGCAGTCGGCCATGTTTTCCATAAAGCCTTCTTCGAGGACCATGTTGTCCGACCAGTCAGAGCCGATAGGAGCCCGCGATTCATGGAAGGCGTGGACCTGCCGCTTGCCGACCTGTCCGTCTGCGCAGCCGATGGCGATATTTTTTAACGAGCCGCCGTAGCCGCCCATGGCGTGGCCCTTGAAATGGGTCAGGACGATCATGGAGTCGTAATTGGTGATGTTGCGGCCTAAGGATACTTCCGAGAAATGAAGGCCGTTTCGGACGGGCATCATGACGTTGCCCTTTTCATCTAAAATGTCGACGGGGCAGAAATTCCAGCCGTTGACTTCTAAGGTCCGACGATGTTTTTCCGTCGTATCACGGTCGCCTGGGTAGAGGGTGTTCGTTTCGACAATGCTGCTGTCAGGAACCTGGGCCTGGAAGGCTTTTACCATATCCCGAGGCAGGATGTACGGGCCGTGCTGTTCGCCCGTGTGGACTTTGATGGCCGTCTTGCCGTAAATGCCTTCATTGACCTTTTGGTACAACTTAATAAGGTGTTCGGCGTCGATGTGCTTGGTGTAATAGACCTTGGCATAGGAACCGGGCTGATCGGGTGTGGCCGGCGTTTCTTTGCTGCCGACGACGGGGGCCTGGGCCATGGCGGGCAGGATATTGGCTTTGCCCAAAGCGAGGCCGAGGGCGGCACTGCCGGCTAATTTTAAGAAGCTGCGCCGAGTTATACTTTCCATAATAGATGACCTCCTGTAAGATAACCGGCGTCAAAGCCTGCAAAGGGTGAAAAAAGGCCCTCGGTGCTCTGGCAGACGTTTTGCAAAAGAAATGGCGTCGGCGATTTTTTTGTGAAATTTTTGAAATGTCGACTCTTCTTGGTTGAAAAGGAGCTATATAATTAAAATTTTCCTTCGTCGTATAACTTGATTTTCCAGTCCAAGTGGCTCAAGGCGTCTTGGATGTCCTGCAAGTTGCTCTGGAGTTGTTTTCGTTCATTGACTAAAATTTCTCGCCGTTCCTTGCGAGTAGCGTCTCCCTGTTCGAAGAGCTCCATATAACGCGTCAGGCCGGAGATAGAGACGTTGGCTGCCCGCATGCACTTGATGAAGGCAATGCTTTTGCAGTTTTCTTCGCTGTAGTCGCGGACGCCGTTCTTATCGCGGGGCACGTTGCGGATGAGTCCGATTTTTTCGTAGTAACGAAGCGTGTCCGGCGAAATCTTTAATTGTTCACTTACATCTTTTATTTTCAAGGTAGTCCCTCCTTTTGATTTACATTATAGCTATTGGAGTCGTCTCTAAGTCAAGGCGAAAAAATAAATTATAGGATAGTTTTTTGATGCCCATCATTTTACGGTGATGCCGGGGGCCGGATATTGAAAGAGAAATATTAAGAATAAGATTTCCGTGAAGACAATCAGATAGGCTGGGGAAGCATTGGTGATGAGACAACGACTGTCGATTTTGGCGATTCTTGATTGTTCTTGAGAATCAAGATACAATATAATTAAGAAGTAGAGGGGAGTGAGCGTCATGTTGGAAAGCAAGAGCTATATTGCTGTGCCGCCCGGTGCTACCATTAAAGAACAGCTTGAAGATCGAGGCATGACCCAAAACGATTTTTCTGAACGGATGGGAATGTCTGAAACAACTATCGGCAAATTAATGAATGGCGAAGTTCATTTAACTCCGGATATAGCTGAAAAAATCGAGTTGGTATTAGGCGTGCCGGCTGGTTTTTGGAATAAACTGGAATCGATATACCGGGAAAAATTGGTAAAAGTAAAACAGGAAAATAAATAGAAATTATATTTGTAAGAAACGAAAAGCCCCTTAAGGTCAGATTTTCGTCTGATCCTAAGGGGCCTGTTACTCTATCAAGAATGAACTGGTGATACCCGCAAAGATTTCTTATGCGTCGTAGGTGAAGGTCAAATCTTTTTTGATATCGGGATGGAGGCTGCGGCCTACGATGCACATGTCACGCGTTGAGGCTTCGATGGCGCTGCGATGGCTTTCATCGAGGGATTTGGGCATATGGAAATGGATGCCGATGTGGGCGATGCGGAATTCTTTTTCGTCGACAGATGTCTCGGTGTCGGCATAGGTTCCGGTCAGGTCGCAGCCCAGTTGGCCGGCGACGGCTGCCATGATGGTGATGGCGCAGGATGCGTAGGTATCAGCCAGCAATTCGACGGGGGAGTACGTTTCTTCAAGGCCGCCGTGACTCTTCGGACCGTCGGTGATGATGGTCTGTTTCTTTTTGGCGTCGTTCAGTTCGTTTCTCAGATTACCTTTAAATGCTGCATGAGACATGATAGTTCCTCCTTTTAGACGATAATCAAATTAATGTTATATATAGGGCGTCCTAAACTGTTTGCCCTTTTCTTGATTATACCACAGACGAGAGGCAAACTTCCCGGATTTTACGGCTTCTTTTCATATCGATTTTGCCGGTTGAATGAGGGAGTTTATGCGGCCTTTTTCCATTTTGATATTTCTTTTGACTTTTTGACTATAAACGCTTGACAAAAGAATGGGGGCATGCTATCTTATATATAGTCTTAGAGGTCAAATAGTCAGAACGCTAAGAAAAGTCAAATGAGCAGAGGTGATATCGTCATGAACTTAGATGCACGCAAACAGAAGATACTGCAAGTCATCGTTCAGGACTATATCGCTTCTGCCGAGCCTGTCGGGTCGCGGACGATTGCCCGCAAGTACGACTTGGGCATCAGCCCGGCGACGATCCGCAACGAGATGTTCGATTTGGAAATGATGGGATACTTGGAACAGCCGCATACGTCGGCCGGCCGTGTCCCATCCTTGAAAGGCTATCGGCTCTATGTCGACTGCCTCCTCAAACCGACGAAGATTACGGAAGCGGAAAAGCAGTTCGTCCAATCCTGGTTTCAGGATAAGCTGAGCAGTGTCGATGAAATATTTCAGTCGACGGCCAAGCTCCTGGCTCGGATTACGCACAACGTCACCTTGATCATGGCGTCGGAGCGGCTTAACTCGAAGCTTAAGTACATCCGCTTCCTGCCCCTCGATGACAGGAGAGCCATCATGATCGTCGTGACCGATACGGGACAGGTTGAAAACTGTATTTACCCGAAACCCGGCGGGGCCAGCATGGACGATTTGAACATCATTGCCCAGAAGCTGACCAACTATTTGACCGGTACGGCCATGGACCGCATCGATGAAAAGGCTATCGAAACATTTCATGAAACCATCGTCGACGATGTCGAGTTGTATCGACTGGCTTTCCGGGCGATGGAGCAGACCCGCCGCCAAGGCGAGCATTTCTATAAAGGCGGTACGACGGAACTGCTCAACAAGCCGGAATTTAAGGACGTCGACAAGGCCAAGAGCCTCTTTACCATGCTGGAAGAACAGGACATCGTCGCCAACATCCTTCACGATGAAGGCGAAGGGCAGTCCGTTACCGTCCGCATCGGTGAGGAAACGAAGTTGTCTCCCATCAACGACTGCAGCATCATTGAAGCGACCTTTACCGATCACGATGTCGTTCTCGGCAAGCTGGCCGTCTTAGGGCCGGCTCGGATGGAGTATGCCAAGATCATCGGCCTGTTGGATTTCATGAAACAGCATATGACACAGATGCTGTCCCATTACCAGGACGAGACGTAAGGAGGAGTACCGAACGAGATGAGTAACGAAGAGAAAAAAGATACTGTATTACAGGAAGAAGCAAATAAAGTGGCTGAAGACGCTGCCAAGGAAAAGGCTGAAGCCGTAGACGCTCAGGCGGCAGATGAGGGCTCTGCACAAACAGAACCGGATGCCAATGACGGCGCTGACAAGGCCGATGCGGAAAAAGCCGCTAAGTTTGAGCAGAAGTTCGTCCGCCTGCAGGCTGATTTTGCCAACTATAAGAAGCGTACTGCTTCCGAAAAGCTTCAAATTTCGGAAGTCGTCAAAATGGATGTCATCGGCGAGATCCTGCCGGTCATCGACAATTTTGAACGGGCCCTCAAGGCTCCGACAGATGCCGTTTCCGACGACGTACACTCCTTTATCGAAGGCTATGAAATGATTTATAAACAGCTTATGGACGTCCTTCAAAAGGAAGGGGTCACGAAAATCGATGCCGTCGGCAAACCTTTCGACCCCAATTATCATCAGGCTGTCATGCGTGTGCCCAGTGACGAATACGATGATGATATCGTCGTAGAGGTCCTCCAGGAAGGTTATCTCCTGGGCGAAAAGACCTTGCGTCCGGCCATGGTAAAAGTTGCATTTAACGGTTAATTATCGTTTAGTATAAGAATGGAGGAATCTTTTATGAGCAAAGTTATTGGTATTGACTTAGGTACGACAAACTCCGTAGTCGCTGTTATGGAAGGCGGCGAACCTACGGTCATCACGAATACGGAAGGTTCTCGTCTCACCCCGTCGGTTGTCGGTTTTTCCAAGACCGGCGAACGCCTTGTAGGCCAGTTGGCAAAACGCCAGGCCGTTTCTAACCCGGAAAACACCATTGCCTCGATTAAGCGTCACATGGGCGAAAGCTACACCGTTGACGTTCAGGGCAAAAGCTATACGCCGCAGGAAATTTCGGCTATGGTCCTTCAGAAATTGAAGGAAGACGCTGAAAGCTACTTGGGCGAAAAAGTAACCCAGGCCGTTATCACCGTTCCGGCTTACTTCAACGACAGCCAGCGTCAGGCTACGAAAGATGCCGGCAAGATCGCCGGTCTCGACGTTCTCCGTATCGTCAACGAACCGACGGCAGCAGCTCTCGCTTACGGCCTCGATAAAGGCGGCGACGGCAAAATCCTCGTATTCGACCTCGGCGGCGGCACATTCGACGTCTCGATCCTCGAACTTGGCGACGGCGTCTTTGAAGTAAAGGCTACCAACGGCAACACGAAACTCGGCGGTGACGACTTCGATAACAAGGTCATGGACTGGATGGTTGACGAATTCAAGAAACAGACCGGCATCGACCTCTCGCAGGATAAGATGGCCGATCAGCGCTTGAAAGAAGCTGCTGAAAAAGCAAAAATCGAATTGTCGACGGTTCTTTCGACGAACATCAACCTGCCCTTCATCACGGCTGACGCTTCGGGCCCGAAACATCTCGACCTGACCTTGACCCGTGCTAAATTCAACGAATTGACGGAAGACCTCGTCCATGCTACGATGGAACCAACCAAGAAGGCTATTGCTGACTCCGGTCTCAGCATCGACGAAATCGACAAGATCATCCTCGTCGGCGGCTCCAGCCGTATTCCGGCTGTTCAGGACGCTATTAAATCGATCCTCGGCAAAGAACCGAGCAAGGGCGTAAACCCTGACGAATGCGTTGCTATCGGCGCTGCTATCCAGGCCGGCGTCCTCGTAGGCGACGTCAAAGACGTTCTCCTCCTCGACGTTACGCCGTTGTCCCTCGGTATTGAAACCCTCGGCGGTGTCTTCACTAAGATCATCGACCGCAACACGACGATCCCGACTTCCGGAAGCCAGGTATTCTCGACGGCTGCCGACAACCAGCCTTCCGTTGACGTCCACGTCCTTCAGGGCGAACGCGAAATGGCTGCCGACAACAAGACCCTCGGCCGCTTTGAACTGACGGGCATTCCGGCAGCTCCGCGTGGAGTACCTCGTATCGAAGTTACCTTCAACATCGATGCTAACGGTATCGTAAACGTTTCGGCAAAAGACCTCGGAACGGGTAAGGAACAGAAAATCACCATCAAATCCTCTTCGGGCCTCGACAAGAGCGAAATCGACCGCATGGTCAAAGAAGCTGCTGCTCACGAAGCCGAAGATAAGAAACGTAAAGAAGGCATCGAAGCTAAGAACAACGCCGACTCCCTCATTTACCAGGCCGAAAAGACCATCAAGGATATGGGCGACAAAGCCGACGCTGCTAAAGTTTCGGAAATCAAAGATAAGATTGCCGACTTGAAAGAAGCTGTAAAGAGCGACGACGTCGACAAGATCAAAGCTGCTTCGGAAGCCTTGACCAAGCCGCTTTACGATTTGACCAGCGAAATGTACAAGAATGCCGACGCTGCCCAGCAGGCACAGCCGGAAGGCAGCGCCCAGTCTGACGCAGGCGACAGCCAGCCGAAAGACGACAATGTAGTTGACGCCGATTACACCGTAGTTGACGACGATAAGAAGTAAGATAGATAAGAGGGGCTTCTCAGATGAGCAAAAGAGACTATTATGAAGTGCTTGGCGTCCCTAAAGACGCCAGCGATGCAGAAATTAAAAAAGCCTTTAAAAAGCTGGCCCTCAAGTATCATCCGGACCGCAATCCCGATGATCCGAAAGCGGCTGAAGAAAAATTCAAAGAAATCAATGAAGCCTACAGCGTCTTGTCTAATGAGCAAAAACGTGCCCAGTACGACCAGTTCGGTCCGGCAGCCTTCCAAAATGGGAATGCTGCCGGTTCCGGCGCTGGTTTTGGTCAGGGCGGATTCGGAGGTTTTGGCGGCTTTGGCGGTTTCGGCCAGAGCAGTCAGGGCTTCGGTGGCTTTGAAGATATCTTCGATTCCTTCTTCGGCGGTCAGGGCGGCGGACGCCAGTCGTCCAACGGGCCTCAGCGAGGTGCCGATCTGCGCTATGACATTGATATTGCCTTCAAGGATGCGGCCTTTGGGAAGGAAATGGAAATTGAAGTTCCCAAGGAAGAAACGTGTACTCACTGTCATGGCGAAGGGGCTGAACCGGGCAGCAAGGTCGATACCTGTCCCGACTGTCACGGTACGGGCCAGCAGCGCGTCGTTCAGAACACGCCTTTTGGCCAGATGGTCAACGTCCGCACTTGCAGCCGTTGCGGCGGTACAGGCAAGATCATTCATGACAAATGTAAGGAATGTCATGGCAAGGGAACCGTAAAGGTTCGTAAGAAACTGAAGATTAAGATCCCTGCCGGTGTCGATGACGGTGCACGCCTGCGCGTTGCCGGCGAAGGCGAACCGGGTACCCGCGGCGGATCTCACGGCGATTTGTACGTCTATATCTTCGTTCGCCGCGATTCTAAATTTGTTCGCGAAGGGAACGATATCCTCTCGCAGGAAACGATTTCCTTTGCTCAGGCAGCTTTAGGGACGAAAATCCTTGTCGAAACACTGGACGGGAAGGTTGAACTGACCATTCCGGCCGGCACGCAGACCGGTACGACCTTCCGCCTTCGCGGAAAAGGCGTTCCTGTCCTCGGTGCCAAGAACCGCCGTGGTGATCACCACGTCCGGGTCACGGTATCCGTTCCTAAGAAATTGAATGATAAACAGCAGCAGCTCCTGCGTGAATTCGCCTATGCCGGCGGTGAAACGTGGGTGGGGGAGCCGAAGCCGGCTGAATCGACGCCGGATAAACAAAAGGCCGATGACAGTGCTGTGAGCAATACGAAAAAAGACTCGAAGAAGGGCAAAAAAGGCTTCTGGACGAAGCTGAAAGATGACCTTTTTCTGAGTTTGAGAAAGCTGCGGGACGACTTCTGTTGGAGTTGGGCCCGATTAAAAGAAGATCTGTAAAGATGAAGGGAGAATAGACGATGCAATGGAATGAAGTCGATTTGCTCGTTTCCCCAATGGCCACCGATTTGGTGGCCCTTCTTGTTTATGAATGCGGCAGCAACGGCTCGGTCATCGACGACCAGACGTCGGACCCTGAGGGCCGCGTTCGCATTACAGCGTATTTTCCGCTGACTCAAGAAGGCCTTGTGGAAACGATCCGAGAAAAAATGAACGCCCTTGAAAGCCGCGGTGCCGACCTCGGCAACTGGCAGGTCATCGAAAAAAATGTCAACGATGAAGATTGGCTCTTTGCCTGGCAAGATCATTTCCATCCTAAGAAAATCTCCCGCCATTTCTGGGCTGAACCAGCTTGGGAAAAAGCGTCGCCGGCTCCTGATGAAGACGTCCTTACGATCGACCCCGGCCTTGCTTTTGGCAGCGGCTTTCACGATACGACCTGTCTCTGCGTCCAGTATCTCGAAGATGCCGTAAAGCCCGGCGACGTCGTCTTTGATATCGGTACGGGAACGGGAATTTTGGCCATTGCCGCGGCAAAATTAGGCGCCGCTCATGCTGCGGCCGTCGACTTTGACAGCACCGCCGTCGCCCAGGCTCGGGTCAATGCCGCCATCAACGGCGTCGAAGACCGCTTGTCCATTGCCAACAGCGACCTCCTGGCAGCCATTCCAAAAGGCCAAAAGGCCGATGTCATCGTGGCTAATCTGGTGACGAACGCCGTTCTGGCCCTGCTTCCGACGGTAGCTCCCTACTTAAAAGAGGGCGGTACGCTCATCGTCAGCGGTATCATCGACGACCGCATCGATGAGGTCCGATCGGCTGCCGAACAGGCTGGGTTTATCTGGGCTGATGAACAGCTTCGCAGCGGCTGGTATGCCGTGAAATTGACGAGGTGAGATCATGCGCAAGATTTTTACGGATTTTCCCATTTGCGGGACCTTTGAATTGTCGGCTGACGATGCCCGCCACGTCGTCCTCGTCCTGCGGCACACCGTAGGCGACACGATTCCCGTCACCGACGTTACCGGTACGACCTATGAATGCTTCATTACCCGCATCGAAGGTCATTCGGCCTATTTGACGCCGGCCAAAAAACTATCCGATCCGACGGCTTCGGCCGGGACGGTTACCCTGGCTGCCGGTATCTTAAAAGGCGACAAGTTCGACTGGGTCATACAGAAGGCGACGGAGCTCGGCGTCAGCCGAATCGTTCCTGTACAAATGGAATATTGTGTAGTAAAATTAGATGATAAACGGCAGAAGTCCCGCCTTGAACGGTGGCAGCGCCTGGCCCTTGAAGGGGCTAAACAGTGCGGTCGCGACGACGTGCCCGACGTGGCGCCGGTCATGACCTTTACGGACTTTGTCGACGCTTATGCCGATACGCGCTGCATCATTCCTTATGAACGGGAAACGGCGCCGCTGGCTGAAGCCTGCCACGATGTGCGGACCGGTGACGTCGTCATTGCCATCGGACCCGAAGGAGGCTATGCCGAAAAGGAAATCGCCTACGCCGGACAGCAGTTTGCCTGGTGCCGGACCGTCTCGCTCGGCCCGCGGATCCTGCGTGCTGAAACGGCGTCGCTGGCGGCCTTGTCTATCATTATGTACGAAAGAGGATTCAAGTAATGCCAACAATTGCTTTTGCTACCCTGGGCTGCCGTGTCAACCAATACGATACGGACAGCATACGGGGCTTATTTCTTCAGGCTGGCTTTGAAGAAGCCGATTTTAACGGCTCTGCCGACGTCTATATCATCAATACCTGTTCGGTTACCCAAGTCGGTGAAAAAAAGTCACGCCAGCTCATTCGACGGACCAAGAAGCGCAATGATGCTGCCAAGGTCATCGTCACCGGCTGCTACGCTCAGCTCGACCCGGAACTTTTGGCGTCCATGCCCGAAGTCGATGCCGTCGTCGGGACGAACGAACGAAAACGCATCGTAGCCATCGTCGGCGAGTTGCTCGACAACGGCAGTGAGGAAGCTTTCACGGCCGTCCATGACGTGCGCCAACACGATGAGTTTGAGGAAATTCCCCTCTATCCGTCGGCAGTGGAGCATACGCGGGCAGACCTGAAGATACAGGAAGGGTGCAATAATTTTTGTGCGTACTGCATCATTCCCTATACGCGCGGTGCGCTGAAGTCGCGCCGTCCCGATGCCGTCATTGCTGAAGCTAAACGGCTGGTCGACGCCGGGTTTAAGGAAATCGTCCTGACCGGCATCCACCTCGGCGCCTATGGCCGGGATCTCGACGATCATCCGTCCTTGGCCCATATATTGGACCGCTTGGTCAAAGAAACGGATGTACCCCGCATCCGTATGGGGTCTATCGAATCGCTGGAAATCGACGACGACATGATTGCCGTTATGAACAGCTCCGATCGAATCTGCCGTCACCTGCACCTGCCCCTTCAGGCCGGTTCCGATGCCGTGTTAAAAGCCATGAACCGCCATTATACCGTCGCTGAGTACGAAGAGCTCATCGCTCGTCTGCGCAGCCGTATCGGTGGTCTTACGGTCTCGACGGACCTCATCTTAGGCTTTCCTGGTGAGACGGAAGCTCTCTTTGAAGACACGATGGAAACCTTGCGCCGTCTCAATTTTTCCCATATTCACGCCTTTCCTTATTCGCCGCGAAAGGGGACGCCGGCTGCGACCATGAGTGGCCAGATCGATACGGCTGAAAAGAAGCGCCGCGTCGAATTGGTCAATGAGTTGTCGGCCCGCCAGAAAGGGGCTCTCCTCGAGTCCCTCGTCGGGACGAAGGCCTCGGTCCTCGTCGAAACCCAGGAAGGTACCGATGGAGAAGGTTTTACGGGAAACTATGAACGCGTCGCCGTCCGGGGACTGCCGGAAGGTTCTCAGGGGACGGTCGTCTCCGTTACCCTTGTGGGAACAGACGGCAAGAAGCTTGTCGGACGAGGCCCTTTGGCTGAAGGATAAAAAGCTGACTTCGCCGTACCAAGAAGGAGGAATTCACTATGGAAGACTGCATTTTCTGCAAGATCATCGCCGGGGACATCCCCAGCACCAAGGTTTGGGAAGACGATAATTTCTTCGCCTTCAAGGACATCAATCCCGTGGCACCGGTACACGTTTTGGTTATCCCCAAGAAACACGTTCAGAGCATTGCAGCCCTGACGCCGGATGACGCCGATATGGCCGGCAAGATGCTCTATGCCATTCAAAAAGTCGCACAGGTCATGAATCTCGATAAAGACGGCTTCCGCGTCGTATTCAATACGGGAGAAAAGGCCGGTCAGACCGTTCATCACATGCACGCCCATATCTTAGGCGGCAAGGAAATGGCATGGCCCGGCGTATGAGTGAACGTCAGCCGCGAAGAAGACCGCAGCGTGAAGTGCGCTTTTCCATGGCTTCGCTTACCCGTATCATTGCCATTGTGCTCCTCATCGGCGTCGTCGTTTTTTTAGCCATTCATAAAATCTAATGATTCTCTCATGAAAAAAGACCCGCAGGGGTCTTTTTTTTACGCCTCTTTAATTCGTGCCGACTATAATGGAAGGAATAACTAAATGAAAGGGGAAGGTATCATGGAGTCACGGGTTTTAGGGTATTATGGAGAACAGGCTGCACTGGCTTATATACGGCATCAGACCGACTACCGCATCCGCTGCTGCAACTACCGAAATCGCATGGGCGAAATCGATATCATTGCCGATCATGGAAGGACCCTCGTTTTTATTGAAGTCAAGACGCGACGAACGGAACGCTACGGCAGGCCTTGTGAGGCTGTGGAACGGCGGAAGCGGCAGAAACTGACCTGCGTCGCCTCCGGTTATCTGACGCAGTTCCGCTTGTGGGACAAGCCCTGTCGCTTTGACGTCATCGAAGTTTGGCCGGGAGTTGACGACCAGCCCGTTGTTCGCCACGTCGTCCATGCCTTCTTTGCAGAAAGGCGGTGAATTCATGTTTGCACGCATTTCGGGTGCTGCGACCTTGGGCCTCGGCGGTCACGTCATCGCCGTCGAGACGGATATTTCCAACGGCTTGCCATCCTTTGACCTGGTAGGATTGGCGTCGACGTCGGTCAAAGAAGCCAAGGAGCGTGTCCGGGCGGCCATTAAGAACAGCGGCTATGAATTTCCCATGCGCCGCCTGACGGTAAATTTGGCACCTGCTGATTTGAAGAAGGATACGTCAGGCCTTGATTTGGGATTGGCCGTTGCCATTTTGGCGTCGAGCGGTCAGATCCCCTTGGAAGCCTGTGCGGACTGCCTCTTTTTGGGAGAACTGGCCCTCGATGGCGAAATCCGGCCGATAAACGGTGTCCTGCCCATGGTCATCGAAAGTGCTGCTCAGGGCGTCAAATCGGTCTTCGTCAGTTCGAAAAATGGAGCCGAAGCTCTCCTTTGTCCGTCAGTTACGGTCTATACGGCCGAATCTTTGTCACAGGTTGCCGGTCATTTGAAGGGCGATATGACTTTGAAGCCGATAACGCCTCAGGAAAGAGAGGCCGATATCCTCGATTACGATATCGACTTTTCCGAAGTACAGGGCCAGGTCGAAGCCAAACGGGCCCTTGAAATCGCGGCCGCCGGCGGTCATAATATCTTGATGATCGGTCCGCCCGGGAGCGGCAAGACCATGCTGGCTAAAAGGATTCCGACGATCTTGCCGCCCTTGGCGAAAAAAGAGGCCTTGGAAGTGACCAAAATATACAGTGTCGCCGGCCTCCTTCGAGAAGGGCAGCTCATGCAGCGGCGCCCCTTTCGCAGTCCCCACCATACCATTTCCCGGGCAGGCCTGGTAGGCGGCGGTACGATTCCTCATCCCGGAGAAGTGACCCTCAGTCACCACGGCGTCCTCTTCCTCGATGAACTGCCGGAATTTCCCCGGTCGGTCCTGGAAGTGCTGCGCCAGCCTTTAGAAGACGGCATCGTCCACATCGCCAGAGTCAACGCCGCCTTATCTTATCCTTCGCGGTTCGTCCTGGTGGCGGCCATGAATCCCTGTCCCTGCGGCAGTTATGGCTTTGACGATGACTGTACGTGTTCGGAAAACAACCGCTATCGCTATATCCATAAGATTTCCGGCCCCTTATTGGACCGCATCGACCTCCACGTCCGCGTCGCCCGACCGGCTTACGGCGACTTGGCAGGGGGCTGCGGGGCCGAGACTTCCGAGGCGATACGGGGCCGGGTCCTTCGGGCCAGGGAACGGCAGGCGGCGCGGCTGGCAGCCTATGACTGTTACTGCAATGCCCACATGGGGCACCGGGAAATCAAGGAGACGTGCTCGCTGAGTCCGGAAGCGCGGAACATGCTGCGTGAGGCCTTTGATTTACTCCGCCTCAGCGCCCGCAGTTACGACCGGCTCATCAAGGTAGCCCAAACCATTGCCGACCTTTCCGGGGCTGAGGATATTCAGGAACATCATGTGGCCGAAGCCATCAGCTACCGCAATAAACTGTAAAGGGGGAGACGACGTGAACGGCGTGACCGAAGAAACGATGTACGCAGCGGCTCTCCAATCTCTTCCGGGCCTCGGCAGCCGGCGTCTGAAGACCCTCCTCGACCGATACCGTTCGGCCAAGGCCGCTTGGCAGGCTTCGTGGGACGACGACCTGCGGTGCCGATGGAGATTTTCACCGGCTTCTTTTGGCAAAGTCGTTGAAGAACGAAATGTTTTTGATTGGGATGGATTTCAACGTAAGCTTTCCTTTTATGGCGTGCGCCCCATTGCCTTGTGGGACGATGACTATCCGTGCTGGCTGCCCTTCATCGCCCAGCCGCCGCTGGTCCTCTTTTGTCAGGGAATGCTGGAAGCGGATCGATATACCCTGGCCATGGTCGGGTCGCGAAAAGCCAGTCCCTATGGGCTGAACGCAGCCGAAACCCTGGCCATGAGTCTGGCCGAGCGGGGGATTACCCTGGTCAGCGGCGGTGCCAGAGGCATCGATACCCGTGTTCATACCGGGGCTTTAAAAGGGAAGGGGCGGACCGTCGTCGTCGTTGCCAATGGCCTCAATCGGACGTACCCGCGGGAGAATAAGCGCCTCTTTCGAGACATCGTCGAGCAGGGCGGAGCCATCCTTTCGGAATATACCTTTGGGACCGAGCCGCGGGCTCAGCACTTTCCGGCCCGCAACCGAATCATCGCTGGCGTTGCGGCAGCTACTGTCGTCATTGAAGCGGCCCTTGGCAGCGGTTCCCTCATTACGGCCGACTTTGCCCTGGAAGAAGGGCGCGACGTCTTTGCCATGCCGGGCAGTATTTTTGCCGAAACGAGTAAGGGAACGAATCACTTGCTGCAGATGGGGGCCATGGCCTTGACCGGAGCCGACGATATCCTGCAGGTCTTTCAAAGCCGGGGCTGGCATATTCCGGCGGCTGCTGAGGACTGTCCATCGGTCGACTTCGATGACAAGGAGACCTGCGTCCTTCAGGCCTTGTCGATGGAACGGGCCATTCCGGCTGAAGATTTGCTGTCCGTGACCGGCTTGTCCCTTCCCGAACTGCTGCATACACTCCTTCGGCTGCAGCTCAAAAAAGCCGTCGAGGAAATGCCCGGCGGCTTTGTCCGCTGTGCTGCGGCAGCTTTTCGATTATAGGCGGGAAATATAGCTTCGCGTCTTATCGACGGAGACGACGTCAATCCAGCCGAAGGGGGTCAGGATATGACAGAGGTAGAAGAGGGTATTGTAATCGAGAACCAGGTTTTTCAGACCTTTGATGGTCCGCCTGCTTCCTTCGATACTGGTGTAGCCTGTAAGGGCGGCATCGAGAAGGGAGGAGTCGGACCATTTTTCACGAAAGCAGCTGTGAATAAAGAGGAAGAGATCGAGAACGGCAGCCGGCGCATGGATGAATTTCTTTTCATTTTCCCAGTCGAGGAGGGTAATGGCTTTTGTTTTCAGATCATAGGCGATATCCCGCAGGGCCGGGCGGCCGTGGTGCAGGCCGGCAGCATGGAGCCGGGCCAGTCCTTCGCCGGCTTTGGTGAAGGCATCGAGGCGCACGTCGACGTACTCTTCTCCTTTTGCAATGCTCTGGAGGGGCCTGCCGACATTTTCCATGACGAAGAAATCTTCATCGAAGAGGACGATTTTCGGCGCCAATGGCAGGCGGGAGTTGACCATCGTAATCTTATAGGCCTCACACCAGAAGGCCGATGACGGATTTTGTTTGGCAAAAGCATTGCGGCCATTGCTCATACGTCGCTTGATAAAGTAGTTCATTCCATCGAAAGAAAGGGGAAGAACCCGTTTATCCGGGTTTTCGGCGATTATTTCCTGAACCTTTTTGAAGAGAGACGGATTGAACAAGCGTATCACACCTTTCTATTAGTAAGATATAATTTCATTATTTACCTGACTTATACATGAGGTACGTTTCATTATAGCAAATTTTGACGATAAAATAAATGTACTGAGTTCAGCGAACTCGCATAGGTATCTTAAGCTTTACGGGAGACGAGATTATGTAATCCTTGAGTGACTGCCTTTTTACAATCTATTTTAAATCAAAAAGTTATCTTGATATTGATAAATAATATTGACAAGTGAAGAAATGCACTTTATAATAAAATCAGATTTTGGTATAGATTATTAAAAAAGGGAGATGTGTCGTATGTTTCAGAATACGGATTTTTGGATTGGCTTAGGTATTGGTGTCGTCGCAGGGGTTTTCGGCTACAAATTAATGTCCGAACGTGAACAGCAGCTCTTGGCTATGCAGCAGCCGGCAGCCGGCGCTTTGACGGCGTCTGTTCCCCTCGCTGAATTGCAGCGCCAGAAGGAAGAATTAGAAGACATGATTGCAGCTCAGGAAGCCGCACAGGCAAAATAATTACAGACTGTCAAAAGAAGACTGTTGCCTTTCGGTAACGGTCTTTTTTAAAGGGTAAAAAGATAGAAAGGGCTGCGTTTATGTTTATTCCGACGTCGAAATGGGACTTCATCATCCGTTCTGTCTCAATCTCGTCTTACTTACCGGGCCGCATTCGCCTGCACAGTAAGAAACTCATCGGCAATGCTGAATTGGGCCGCAAGGTATACGCCTATATTGCCAGCTATAAAGAAATCGATAATGTCGATATCAACGTCCTTACGGGTTCGGTATTGATTACTTACCGTCCGCAGCTTCTGCGGACAAACCGAGAACTCGTTCGGGTAGAAAACTATATCATGACCCATGCTGAAAGGAGAAGGTGATTATGTCATACGCCTCAGGTTTTATGGTGGGCACGTCGATCGGAAAGGCCGTTTACGACTTGTTCCATAATAAGAAAAGGGGAGGCAGCGCCTTTGCCGGTGCGCCTTCGATGCAAGGAGAAAAGACTGTTGATGTGCCGCGTTTTGCCTGCGTGTCCACACTCCCCGGCCGTCGCCGCTACCGGGCTGCGTCCCTTGTCGGTAATGCAGGGTTGGCCGAATTCATGGAAAAGAAAATCGGTGTCATGACCGGCATCAGTTCCATCGAGGTCAACACCGTTACGGGCAGTATTTTGGTCTATGCTTCAAGTGAAGCTGCGCTGGATCTTTTGGAAGATTTCTTCCGCTCCCGCCTCTTTCCCAATGCCGTCGAAGGGATTATCAATGCCGTCTATGACGCCGATCGGAAACGGGCTCCGAAGTCAGACGATACAACCTATCTCAAAGTCGCCCGGGCGACAGGTGATTTTTTAAGCCGCATCATTAAAAAGAAATCAAATCATCTCCTCGATTTGACGACGGTTGCCGCCTTGTTCCTAATCATTCGCGGCCTGCGAAAGACCGTTTTCATGGGTGAGCGCCCGTCAGGGCCGCAGATGCTGTGGTGGGCTCTCTCGCTGCTGAGGAGGGAATGATCATGTACCTGTGCAATACGATTTTTCTTCACAGCGAAATTCCCAGCCGCATGCGTCCAATCCTGAGCGTCAAGCTTCGCCAAGTCAGCGGCATCGTATCGGCCATTGTGGAAGAAAAGAAAGTCACTGTCTATTATCATAAGAACCTCGATGTACGGGCCTTGAAGCTCTTTATCCGGGCCTTTGAAGATAAGTACGGCCGCAAAAAAGAAAATAAGCCGGAAGAAATGGACGTCGCCACCTATCGTCGGGAAGCCATCATCTCTGTCGGCGGCTTCATTGCCATGAACATCCTGCGCAAGGTAAATCCGGAATTTTACGGATCCATGCTCTTGTTTCGTCGACTCTTTACCTTATACATCGCGCGTCGCTATATTAAAAGCGGTATCCTCGGCCTGGTAAAAGACCATCAGGCCAACGCCGATACGTTGACGGCAACGGCTGTGGCGGCTTCGGTCCTGTCCGGAAAGCCGGAATCGAGTCTGACTCTCCTGGCGCTCTCGAACGGGGCTGAAATGATGACGGAATACGCTGCCGAACGGGCACGCCGTCAGATTTCCGGCCTTTTGAAACTGGATCAGCGTGACGTCTGGATTATCGAAAACGGCAGGGAACGCAAGGTTCCCGTCGAATCGCTGAAGCGGGGCGACCTCATCGCCGTCCATCTCGGCGAAAAGATTTGCGTCGACGGTACCGTTGTCGACGGCAACGCCGCTGTCAATCAGGCCTCCATTACCGGCGAATCGAATCCGGCTATCAAACAGGAAAAGTCGGCTGTCTATGCCGGCAGCGTCATTGAAGCCGGGGACCTCGTCATCCGCGTCGAAAAGGTCGGTGCCGATACGTCTCTGGCCCAGATCATCCACCTCGTCGAAGAAGCTCAGACCCGTCGGGCGCCGGTTCAGAATTTTGCCGATAAGATGGCCAATCTCTTAGTTCCCATTTCCTTTATCGGTGCGGCTATCGTCTACGGGGCGACGAAGGATTGGCAAAGAGTTCTCAATTTGCTGTTCATCGACTTCTCGTGCGGTCTGAAACTGTCGACGGCAACGGCCATTTCGGCGGCTATCGGCGTTGCAGCCCGGAAAGGGATTCTTATTAAGGGCGGAAACTACATCGAAAATCTGGCTGAAATCGATACGGTCGTCCTCGACAAGACCGGGACCATTACCATGGGCGTTCCCCAAATCGACCACATCGAAACGGTCGAAGGGGTCAACGATAAGGAAATGATCCTCCTGGCGGCTTCGGCTGAAATGCATTCTGTTCATCCTTTAGCGGTGGCCGTACAGAAATACGTTAACGCCAAGGGTTGGCAGACGCCGTCTCATGATTCGTCGGAAACGGTCGTTGCCCGGGGCATGAAGGCCGTTGTTCCGTCCTTTGAAACTTATCCCGGCGGCAATGTCCTCGTCGGCAGCCGCCGCTTCATGACCGAAGAAGGGGTAGAAGGCATGCCGGCAGCCGATAATAAGACTTGGGGCAAGAACCTCTTGTACATCGCCCGCGACGGCCAGTATCTCGGCTTCCTGACCATACAGGATCCGATTCGGCCGGGCATGAAAAAGACCTTGAACCGCATGCGCCGCTTAGGCATCGACGAAGTCGTCATGCTGACCGGCGATTCGAAAGACGTAGCAGCTGAAGTAGCCCACGACATGGATATCGATTCGTACCACGCCGAAATCCTGCCGGAAGAAAAGGCCAACTACGTTATGAAGATGCAGAAACGAGGCAACGTCATGATGGTCGGCGACGGCATCAACGATGCGCCGGCCCTGGCTTTTTCCGACATCGGCGTCAGCCTGGGCGGCAACAAGACTGACATCGCTGCCGAATCGGCGGCCATTACGATCCGCTCGGAAGACCCGGCTAAATTATACGATGCCCTCCATATCGGACGGGAAACGATGCGGGCCATCAACCAGAACTTTACGGCGACCATTGCCGTGAACTCGGCGGCCATGCTTCTCGGCGCTTTAGGAAAGATAAGTCCCCTCTGGGCCGCCGTCATCCACAATACGGCGACTTTGGCCGTCGTATTGAACAGCGTTCGCATTCTCGGGCCATCCATGCCGAAACGGCGAGCCTAAAAAATCTCGATTTTAGAGAATAGGTTTTAATTAAGACAAAGAATCACATATTAAAAAGAATGCGGCAAGGTGCATTTTGTAAAGAAAGAAGCGTACTTTCGTGCGCTTCTTTCTTTTTATAAATGAATTTCAATAGCAAAGTGTTGACAGAGTATGTGAAAAAATATATAATATATTTGGTAATGAAATATATTATCAATAGCTGAAGGGATGTGTGAGTATTATTTACGGAGCTGAAAGGAGCGATGTAAATGAGTGTTGTCATCGTAGGTGGAAATGATTGCATGGTGTGCCGTTATAAGCGTATTTGCAAAGAATTCGATTATAAGGCCAAAGTATTTACTCAGGTGCCCAGTGATTTTAAGTCGAAAATCGGGTCGCCTGATCTTGTGGTGTTGTTTACCAGTACCGTGAGTCACAGTATGGTCCGCTGCGCTCTGAAGGAAGCCCAGCGCAAGAACGTGGATATTGTCCGTTCCCATACCAGCAGCTCAAGCGCACTGAAAACTATACTAGCAGCCAGGACGGAGGAAGCCGTCGTCTAGGCAAGCAAAGGGGAGTTAGTCATGAAGATTGTTTCGTTAGCTGACATGAAAGTCGGTCAGTCAGGTATTGTCGAAGCCCTTGAAGGCCGGGGAAATATCCAGCATCGCCTGGTAGATATGGGCGTCGTCAAAGGTTCTCGCATTTCTGTTTTTAAAAAGGCCCCTCTCGGAGATCCGGTAGAAGTCAAAATTAAAGGCTGTGCTATGGCCTTGCGCATGAATGAAGCGGCTATGATTTCGGTAGCCGTGGATCAATAATAAGGGGGTATTTAGTAGTCATGGAAAATGCAGGAAAGATTAAGATTGCCCTTGCCGGCAATCCTAACTGCGGGAAAACGACGATTTTTAATAACATTACAGGTTCAAAGCAGCACGTCGGCAACTATCCCGGCGTTACTGTCGAAAAGAAAGAAGGCCATCGCACCTTTAACGGCAAAGATTTGCTCTTTGTCGACCTTCCGGGTACGTATAGCCTGACGGCACGGTCCCTCGACGAAGTCGTTGCCCGTAACGTCATCATCAATGAAAAGCCGGATATCATCGTCAACGTTCTCGATGCCTCGAATCTCGAACGTAACTTGTATTTGGCCGCTCAGCTCGTCGAATTGGGACGACCGATGGTCATCGCCTTGAATATGATGGATATTGCCGAACGAATGGGCATTAAAATCGACCTCGAAAAGTTAGGCCGTCAAATCGGTGCCGTCGTCGTTCCCTTAGTCGGCAGTAAAAACTTAGGGACGAAAGAACTGCTCGACGCGATTTCCAGCATGGAAGCACAACACTTGGTCAATGCGGAAGTCGATTATGGTGCTGACGTCGAACCGGCGATTGCTGAATTGACCGATGCCATCGATAAGATTGGCGTCATCAATTATCCGATCCGCTGGCTGGCTGTTAAACTCCTTGAAAACGACTCCGATGCCGTGGCCAAGGTCAAGGCTATTGACGGTACGGAACATATCTTGGAACTGGCGGCTTCTCTCCGCGATTCCCTGGCTAAAAACCTCGATTTAGACTTTTATTTTGCTCAATGCCGCTATCAATTTGCGACTGACGTATTTAATAAATCCATTATTAATGTCGGTACGAGCGATACCTTGTCTGATAAAATCGACCGCGTCCTGACGCACCGCGTCTTGGGGATTCCTATTTTCTTAGGCCTCATGTGGCTCATGTTTACCGTCGTCATCGACCTCGGTGCCTATCCGCAGGATTGGCTCGATCAAGGGTTTGGCATGCTCGGTGACTGGCTGAGTACGGTCGTCGAAGATGAACAGCTGCGCTCGCTCCTCGTCGACGGCGTTATCGGCGGTGTCGGTTCGGTCCTCAGTTTCGTACCGCTTATCGTCCTCTTATATTTCTTTATCAGTTTGCTCGAAGACACGGGCTACATGGCCCGCGCTGCTTTCCTTATCGACCGCGCTATGAGAGCTCTCGGCCTGCACGGCAAGTCCTTTATCCCCATGATTCTCGGCTTTGGCTGTAACGTACCGGGCATCATGGCCGCTCGTACTCTCGATAATGAAAAGGACCGCCTGGTCACTATCCTGGCGTGCCCCTTCATGAGCTGCGGTGCTCGTCTTCCTGTTTACACCCTGCTCATCGGCGCCTTCTTCGGCGCTTCCGGTTATGGCGGTACGGTCCTCTTCGGCGTCTACCTCTTGGGTATCATCGTCGCCGTTGCCGTCGCCTTGGTCCTGCGTCATACGACCTTTAAAGGCGAACAGGAACCGTTCGTCATGGAAATGCCGCCGTACCACATTCCGACCCTCAAGGGCGTTCTTATGCATATGTGGGAACGCAGTGTACTGTACCTCAAAAAGGCCGGTACCTTTATCCTCGGTGCTTCGATCATCGTTTGGTTCCTCACGGCATATCCTATGGATGTCCAGTATTCTCAGGACTTCGATGCCGCTAAAGAACAGGTTACGGCTCAGATGGAACAGCAGCAGGCCGGTATCCTCCAGACTTACGGCCTTACGTCCATCGAAGAAAACAGTGAATTGAACGGCATGTATGAATCGATGGTTGCCGCTGCCGACGCTGCTGCTGAAGAAGAAGACAGCGAAGAAGAAGACGTAGAAAGCGTCCAGCAGGCTGAAGCCGTTGAAGAAAAACCACAGTATCCCGATGCTTTTGCCGATCTCGAAGCTTCCAATCCGACGGTATATGCTCAGGCTCTGCCCTTATTCGATGCCAAAGTCGCTGCTGACGATGCTACGACGGAACTCGACAGCCAGCAGAATGCTGAAAAGATTTCCCAGTCCTATGCAGCCCGCTTAGGCCACTTCATCGAACCGGTTATCGCACCGCTCGGTTATGACTGGAAGATCGGTGTCGCCATCGTAGCCTGCACGGCCGCTAAGGAAGTCATGGTTTCGACCTTGGCTACGATTTACAGCGTCCAGGCTGACGATACCCATGAAGCCAACCTCATCACCTTCTTGGCTGATGACCCGAACTTCAACCCCGCCGTTGCCCTGTCGCTGATGGTCTTCACCTTGCTGTACATGCCCTGCGTCGCTGCAATGGCAGTCATCAAGCGTGAAACGGGTTCTTGGAAGATGCTCCTTGCCAGCGATGGCATGTGCCTCGTCTTGGCTTATGTCCTGGCTTACGTTACCTATCAGTTGGCTCTTATGGCCGGTCTCGGTGCATAAGATCCTCTATCCCATAGAAAGGGGGGTTCTGGTATGAGTCCTGCAACGATTATTGTCGCTATCGTCGTCATCATCGCCGTAGCGTACTTCATCCGTCACGTCCGCGGCCTGTTCAACGGAACGGCAGGCTGCTGCGGCGGCTGCTCGGGCAGCTGCTCGTCAAGCGGACAGTCAAAGACGGGGGATAAATCGAAACTCCCGCCTTGCTGCCAAAAATAAATAGCAGATAACAGCAAAGAGCCTCCATCGGTCAACTTGGTCGGTGGAGGTTCTTTTGTATGGAAACACAAATTTGCTGTAAAAAATAAGATGCCTCACCATGGATTTCTTTATCGGAGATATAAAGAAATCCGTGATGAGGCTTTTTGTGTCATAGGTATTGGCCAGTGATGCTGTCTTTATTCTGTTTTATGGCTTCCGGTGTGCCGATGGCTGTGATGCGGCCGCCTTCTTCGCCGCCGCCGGGGCCCATGTCGATGATGTAGTCGGCGTTACGGATGACGTCGAGATCGTGTTCGATGACGACGACCGTCGCACCCCTGTCGAGGAGGGCCTGGAAGACGCGGAGCAGGACCTGGACGTCCAGGGGATGGAGGCCGATGCTCGGTTCATCGAAGACGAAGAGGGATGCCGTTTGGGTGCGCCCCATTTCACTGGCCAGTTTCAAGCGCTGAGCTTCGCCGCCGGATAGGCCGGGCGTTTCTTCGCCGAGGGTCAGGTATCCCAGACCGAGGCGGCTGAGCGTTGTGAGCCGCTGCGAGACGCCCTTCCATTCGGTGCAAAAGGTGACGGCGTCGTCGACATCCATGGCCATCAATTCCGGCAGCGTCCGGGAGATTCCCTCTTTGTTGGTCAATTTAACGGCCGATGCGGCCGGGGCGTAGCGCGAGCCATGGCAGGTCGGGCAGGGGATATGGACGTCCGGGAGAAACTGGACGTCGAGGCTGATGGTACCCGTGCCGTCGCAGTCGGGGCAGCGCAGGGAGCCCGTGTTGTACGAAAAATTTCTGGCCTTGTAGCCTTGTTCTTTGGCCTCTGGCGATTTTCCATAGAGCTTTCGCAGTTCGTCGTGAACGCCGGCATAGGTCGCAACGGTCGAGCGGACGTTGATGCCGATAGGCGTGGCGTCAATGAGTTTTACCTGCTCGATGCCGCCGGCGTCGACGCCTTTAATGTGAGCCGGCAGGGGACGCTTCGCTATGACGGATTCAATGGCGGGAATCAGGCTTTCGAGGACCATCGTCGTCTTGCCCGATCCCGATACGCCGGTGACGACGGTCAAACGCCCCTTGGGGATGGTGAGATCGAGCGGTTTTACGGTGTGAATGGCCGTTGTAGAAAGATGGATTTGACCGTTGGCAAAGAGCTCGTCCTGCGGGACGTCGGGACGGATTTTGGTATTGGCCTTGCCCGACAGGAAGGGGCCGATTTGGGAGACGGGATTTTCTTCGATGGCAGGAAGGGTTCCTTCTGCCAATACATGGCCGCCATTGACGCCGGCTTTCGGGCCCATTTCGATAATCCAGTCGGCCTCTTTTAAAATCTGCGTGTCGTGGTCGACGAGGATGACGGAATTTCCGTCGGCTACCAAATCGTTCATGACGCCCGTAAGGCCGACGATGTTTGCCGGGTGGAGGCCGATAGACGGTTCGTCGAGGACGTAGAGGACTCCCGTCGTCCGATTGCGGACGGCCCGGGCCAGCTGCATCCGCTGCCGTTCTCCCGTCGAGAGGGTGCCTGCCGAGCGGTCGAGGGTGAGGTAACCCAGGCCCAGATCGATGAGGCGCTTGGCCGTATTTTGGAAGGCCTCTACGATGCTGTCGGCCATGGGAACCATGTCTTTGGGGAGGGATTTCGGAACGGCTTGTACCCACTTTGTTAAGGCCGAGAGGGTCATGGTGCAGGATTCGTCGAGGGAGATGCCCTGTACCTTAGGGGCCCTGGCTGCTTCCGACAGGCGGGTCCCGTGGCAGGTCGGGCAGACTTCTTCTTTTAAGAATTTTTCGACGCGCTTCATGCCCTTTTCGTCCTTGACCTTAGACAAGGCGTTTTCGACGGTGTAGACGGCGTTATAGTAGGTGAAGTCGAGTTCGCCGGCTTCATTGGAATTTTTAGATTTGTAGAAAATGTGCTTCTTCACGGCCGGTCCGTGGTAGACGATGTCTTTTTCTTCGGCCGTCAAATCGCGAAAGGGCACGTCTGTGCGGACGCCCATGGCCCGGCAGACGTCGGTCATGAGGGACCACATGAGGCTGTTCCAAGGGGCGACGGCGCCGTCGTCGATGCTGATGGATTCGTCGGGAACGAGGGTCGCCATGTCGACGGTGCGGACCGTTCCCGTGCCGCTGCAGTCGGGGCAGGCGCCTTGAGAGTTAAAGGCCAGTTCTTCTGCCGACGGGGCCATGAAATGGACGCCGCATTCCGGGCAGACGAGGTCTTTTTCGGCGGCTACGTTTAAGGATGGCCGGACGTAGTGCCCGTTCGGGCAGCGGTGGCTGGCCAGGCGGGAATAGATGAGGCGCAGGCTGTTTAGAAGTTCTGTACCCGTGCCGAAGGTGCTGCGGATGCCCGGAACGCCGGGCCGTTGGTGCAGGGCCAAGGCCGCCGGCACATAGAGGACTTCGTCGACGGCGGCCTGCGAGGCCTGGGTCATGCGGCGGCGAGTATAGGTTGACAGGGATTCCAGGTAGCGGCGGGAGCCTTCGGCGTAGAGGACGCCCAGGGCCAGGGACGACTTGCCCGAGCCGGAAACGCCGGCAATGCCGACGATTTTATGAAGGGGGATATCGACGTCGATGTTTTTCAGGTTATGGACCTTGGCGCCGCGGATGAGCATTTTATCAATCATGGTTTTCACTCCCGGTAATGGAAAAAGGTAAACATTTTGGCAGCGTACGGTGGGCTGCGTATTTCAGGCGGCTGTCAGGGACTTCCTTCGACAGGCGTAACCGGGCCGTATTCGCCCATTTGGGTGAGGAGATGGTAGCGGATGGTCGATAGAAATTCTTTTACCCGAGACGGTGCATCTTTGGCAGCTAAGATGCCGTAGTCGACGGTGATATCCGTCGCCAAGGGAATGCTGACCAGGCCGGGATGGATGTCTTCCCAGGGCGTCAGGTTGATGAGGGCGGCATTTTTGTCGATGGCGGCATTGAAGGTATCGAGACTGTAACGGCCCGGCGTTTCGAGAATTTGGCAATGGGCCAGCTCTTGCTCCATCTGAGCTCGGAGCAGGTCGTTTTTATGGCTGATGCCCTTAGGGACCATGAGCAGGTGCTGGTTTTCCAGGTCTTTGATTTCTAACAGGTCTTTTTCGGCTAAGGGATTGTCTGAGCGGACGGCGATACTGAAGCGATAAGAGCCTAAGGGAACGGCGTCGACCAAGGTGTGGGTCGTCGCCTGATCAAAGGTGCCGATGAGGATGTCGCAGGTCTTTCCCAGGGCTTCGTATTCCCGGTTTTGGGTGATAAGGTCGCTTGGGAGCTGGACGATGGTCAGGCTGTATTGGGGCAGCTTGTCCTTGATGCGGTTCCAAATCGATAAAAAGGGACGGCTGGGATGGAGGAGGGACGTCCCCAGACGCAGGGTGAAACTTTGGTTCGTCGCCTTATGGCAGGCCAAATAGGCCTCGTGGGAGAGCTCAATCAGCTGCTGAGCATAGGCGAGGAAAACCTCGCCTTCCGGCTTCAAGCGGATGCCGGCTGACGATCGCTCCAAGAGGGTGCAGTCCAGTTCACTTTCGAGTTTATTGATTTGCTTCATGACGGCTGTCGGGGAAATGAAGTTCTGTTCAGCCGCCTTGGTAAAGCTTCCCAGCTTGGCGACAGCCAGGAAAGTTTGCAGGTTTTGAATATCCATCATAGCCTCCGTAAACTTTTGGTTAATACCATGGTAACTTATTGACGATTCTCAGTCAAGGCAAGGCGTGGCATAATAACCTTGTCAGAAGGAGGGACAACGATGAAGCACACGATTTTAATTGCCTACTTTTCCCATAGCGGAAATACTCGCGCCGTGGCCCGGGAAATTGCCCGGCAGACCGGCGGCGACTTATTCGAAATAGAAACCGACCGTTTCTATCCCCAAGACCACGACCCCTGCTCGCGTCAGGCTCACCAAGAAGTAAATGACGATATCCGCCCGCCTTTGAAAACTCAGATAGCCGCCATGGACGACTACGATGTAGTGTTCATCGGCCACCCCATCTGGTGGTACCGGGAACCGATGGTCGTCCGGTCTTTTTATGAAGCCTATGATTTTTCCGGGAAGACGGTCATCCCCTTTGCGACTTCCGGCGGCAGCGACTTACACGATACGATAGCCGATATGAAGCGCTATCTGCCGAAGTCGACCTTGGGCCGGGGGCTCTGTATCGGAAGTTATGAAGTGAATCATTGTCAGAAGAAAATACGCAGCTGGATTGAGAAGTTAGGAGTGAATCCATAAGATGAACGATACGAAAGTAAAAGTAACGATTAATCACGAAAAAGTTCTTTGGGCCGACTGGAAGGACAATGCTACGGCACGGGCCTTGTTGAAAAAGATGCCCTTTACGATTAAGATGTCCAATCTCTACGGTCGGGAAATGTGCCATCGCTTCGGCGGCGGCAGCCTGCCCGTAAAAGCGTCGCAGAATAAGGATTACGCCGTAGGTGACATTTCTTTCTGGCCGCCTCTCGGGAGTCTGGTCATCTTATACAGTCAGAACGGCGAAGTCTTTGAACAGGTTCCCATTGGCCACGTCGACGGCGATATCCGTTTCTTTTCCGGCATGGCCGATGCCGATATTTTATTTGAAACTGTAAAGGAGAAATGATGATGAAATTGTCGAAGAAAATCACGTCTGTCTTGCTGATCAGTTTAATATCTGCCTTCGTAGCCGGCTGCGGGGAAGCGGCGCAAAATGAACCGCAGCCGCAGCAAAATACCGGTACGGCCCAGGCTTCCGGCGTCGATGAAAGTTCATCGGCCAGCCAAAAACAACGGGCCATTGAAGATAAGGATATCGTCGGCGTATGGATCAACCACATCGATACCGACATCAACCAAAAGATTACCTTTAAGGCCGATCACACGTGGACCGAAAATCAGCATAATGTAGACAACATCTATTCCGGGACCTGGTCCATCAGCGGCGACCACAGCATTTACCTCGAGCCTTATGGCGAAACGATTGAAATCAATCCCGATAATTTGAAAGAAATGAATGTCGTCCGCTATCATCATCGGCTGACGAAAGAAGAATAATTGATTAGAAAGGAGAACTACTATGTCTATTCGTGATAAAGTCGTCGTCATCACCGGTGCGTCTTCGGGCATCGGCGCAGCCACGGCCATGATGCTGGCCAAACAAGGGGCCAAGGTCATGCTCGGCGCCCGGCGCACGCAGCGGCTCGAAGCCCTCGTCCGCGATATTGAACACCTGGGCGGGAAAGCCGCGTATTATCAAGTCGATGTGACCCGATTTGACCAGGTCCAAGGTCTGGTACAGGCTGCCATGGATACCTTCGGACGGGTCGATGTCTTATTCAACAATGCCGGCATCATGCCCAATTCGCCCATGAGTGACGTCCGCATCGATGAATGGAATGCCATGATCGACGTCAACCTCAAAGGCGTCCTCCACGGCATTGCCGCCGTACTGCCTGTTTTTAAAGCCCAAAAGGGCGGTCATATTATTACTACGTCTTCTGTGGCCGGCCTTAAAAACTACGTCGGTTCCGGCGTCTACGGGGCCACAAAATTTGCTGTCCGCAATGCCATGGAAGTCGTCCGCATGGAGTCGGCCCAGGAGGGGACCCGTATTCGCACGACGACCCTGTTTCCTGCGGCCATCGATACGGAACTCGTGCATCATATCGGTGATGAGGCTACGGCAGAGCGGATGAAAAATTTCTATCAAGTCCACAGCATTTCTCCCGATGCCGTCGCTTCCTGCGTCCGCTTTGCTATCGAACAGCCGGAAGACGTCGACATCAGTGAAATGACCATCTATCCGACGAGTCAGGCTTGACGAGTACGCTTGCTGAGATTTTTTATAATCGTAAGGCAGGAGAAAGAGTGCTGATCCTTCTTTTTAGGAGGGCGGCGCTCTTTTTTTAGCATTCAAAAAATGGCCCCAACCATGGTATACTAAAGAACATAAAGATATGAGCTGCGGCCTGTGATAAGGGGCGGCAAGGAGGAATCCATCATGGGAAAAGAAGAGATATACGCTTATTTGAAGGCCAAGGGAATTTCCTATGAGGTGACGGATCACGAGGCCGTTTTCAATATGGAAGAAATACGGGCCGTGGCCCTGCCCTATCCGCAGTGGGATGCCAAGAACCTCTTTGTCCGCGACGATAAAAAGCAGCACTACTATTTGATTTCCGTCAAGGGCGATAAGCGGGTCGATTTGAAGGCCTTTCGCAAAGCCCAGGGCCTGAGGGCCCTTTCTTTTGCCTCGCCGGACGATTTGATGGCCATCTTGCATCTGACTCCCGGCGCCGTGACGCCCCTGGGTCTCCTCAACGATGGGGAAAGACGGGTTCATCTCTATGTCGATGCCGACTTTAAGGATAACCTCATAGGCGTTCATCCCAATGACAATACGGCGACGGTATGGCTTTCGGCTGACGACTTGCTGTCTCTCATTCAAGAACACGGGAATGAGGCGGAGTTTGTCGACGTTTGATCGATAAGAATCTCTAGACACAATCGAAAAAATGACCTCTTTACCTGAAAGCAGAAAAAAGGTATTATGGACGTGAAACAATACTTTTTGTGTAATTAACTTGTCTGTCTCTTATGATGCCTTGGTGCGGCCTTGGCCGAATTGATGGCAAAGGACCGCCTTTGGGGCAGATGTCTGTGTTATCACCGATTGGTGAAATCATGTGTAGAAGTGGAGGGAAATATGGAACGGATAATTGTAAAGCGCGTGAAGGGCTCTAAAGCCATTGATGGGGCAGGGGTCCACCTGACCCGCGTCTTGGGAAACGCTACGGTAGAAGCTTTTGACCCGATCCTCATGCTCGATTCTTTTGACAGTACGAATCCCGATGACTATACGGCGGGATTTCCCATGCATCCTCATCGGGGGATTGAAACGGTGACCTACCTCTATAAAGGGAAGATGGTCCACAAGGATACCCTTGGCAATGAAGACAGTATTTCCGACGGCGAAGTCCAGTGGATGAACTCGGGATCAGGGATTCTCCATGAAGAACAGGTTCCGGCGTCACCGCGGATTTTAGGCGTCCAGCTGTGGCTGAACCTGCCGCAGAAAGAAAAGATGAGCCGGCCGACGTACCGCCATATCGGCAACGATGAAATCGAAGAAATCAGCATCGAAGGCGGATTTATCCGTCTGCTGGCCGGAGAATACAAGGGCCGCAAGGCCCATCAGGGCGACCATCTGCCTCTCAATTACTACGATATTCATTTGGAAGCCGGTGCTGAATTCGTCCTCGAAACGAAGGCCGACGATTCGGTCATGGCCTTTACCCTCTTAGGCGATGCCGTCATCGCCGGCGAACCGGTGGAAGTAAAGACGGCGGTTAAACTTTCAGACGGCGAAAGCCTGACCCTCCAGGGGGCTGAAGGGGGCTCGCAGATACTGGTCATGCAGTCCCGGGCTCTTCATGAACCCGTCGTTTGGGGCGGCCCTATCGTCATGAATACTAAACAGGAGCTGCAGCAGGCCTTTGAAGAATTGCAAAATAATACCTTTATAAAAGATCGGCTCGACTTTGACCCTCATAAGGGCTGAGCCTTACAAAAAAGATGTGTTTTTGTCCCTTCCGGCGGCGAATATCCCCACCGGAGGGGCTTTTTTTGCCCTTTTTCGAGGAGAAATAACCGTGGATTTGGTATTTAACTGAATCTTTGAAGGATTTTTTAGAAAAATGTCGAAATATATACAATAGCATTCATTTAACCACCAATAAGGGGGTCCTGATTATGAAAGGATTGAAACGATGTGTGTTGGCCGGGATGGCGTCTTGTTTGCTCATGATACCGGCTTTTTCCATGGCAGATGACGATGCCGGCCGCGATGTGACGACAAAAGCTGCTGCGGCGGCAGCGGAAGTGACGCCGTCCCTGCCGGAAGACAATCAAGACAGCAGCCTTTCTCAAGCCGTTCGGAGTAATAACTATGACGAAGCCCTGCAGATCATGAATCGACAAATTGAGTCAGACTCGGACAACGCCGATCTGTATGCTCGGCGCGGCCTTATTTACTTGATGATGGGCAACTCGGACGAAGCCCTGGCTGATAGTGACAAGGCTGTTTCCTTGGCACCGGACAAGACCTATTTGTATCTTAACCGGGGTTCGGTCTACGAACAGCGCCAGGATTATAAATTGGCTGTCAAGGATTATACTCAGGCGTTGACCTTGTCGAAACCGGGCGAACCTTATCAGGTACTGGCCTATTTTAACCGGGCTCGGGCCTATACCAAGACCGACTCTTATGATCAGGCTTTGGCCGATCTCCGCCAAGGGGAAAAACTGCTGCCGTCTTTCTCAAAGAATTATTTCCTCGAAAGTTTGATTTACCAAAAACAAGGAAGAAAGCAGCTGGCAAAACGCCGTATGAATATCGGCACCATGTATGAACTCATGCATCAGGGCCATTATTTCTTAGCCGGCTTTATGGCTGAACAGAACGACCTGAATGAACTGGCCTTGAACTTGTTGAATAAAGCGGTTGAACAAGAGCCGGAAAATAGGGATGTCTACTCCCAGCGAGGTTTGGTCTATGCCAAATTATCGCAGCCGGAAAAAGGGATTGCCGATTTAACCAAGGCTTTGTCCATAAAGGAAACGGCCATGGATTACAACAACCGCGGTGAATGTTACCGCTATCTCAAACAGTACAATAAGGCTCGGAAAGACTATGCCAGTGCCCTGCGCTTGGCCGTAACCAATTCCGATTACCATGCCGTATACGACAGTATGGGCCAGTTGGCTTTTGATCAGGGCGATTACAAGCGGGCTGTTGAATATTTGACCAAAGCCCTTTCTATCGCGCCTTATGCAGATGGCTATAAAACGCGCAGCCAGGCCTTCCAGAAACTGGGAGACAGTCAGAAAGCCGACCAGGATGAAGCCTCGGTTCAGGAAATGACTCAGCGCGAATTGCTGTCCGAATAATTTACTTTTCAAATTCCCGCAAGATGTGGTATAATTGTAGGCGTTATTCTTGAGTGAAACTGCCTATAATATATACATCATCGTATTGAAGGGGGAATTTGATGAAGAAGGCTGTTATGGCGGCCTTGTCTATATGCTGCCTTATGGGTGCTGTTACGGTATCGGCAGCAGACGTACAGGTCAGAACGGAGAAAACAGTATCTGCCGCAGTAGGTGCGGCAGAAGAGGCTCAGCACGAAGGGCCGGCTCAGAAAAAATATGTGCCGACGAAGACTGCGGAACACCACGAAGGTTCGCTGAAAGATCGGGTTCACGCTATTTTGAATAACCAGGAAAGCGTTCCTGCCGCATCCACGACAGGCGAAGAAAAATACCATTATGCTGAATCGACTCATGAAGCAACGGTCGTTACGCCTTGGAATCGCCAGAAGTATGAAGATCAGTATGAGTATCAGTATCAGCACGATTCTTACGATGCGGCCATTGCCAATGCCTATGCCTATCGCCGTGATTTTGGCAAGAGCAACCTTCGCAAATGGAGCAGCACTGAAGGGATGGATACGCCCTGGGACAGCAATCACACGACGGATACGGTTCATTTCCAGAGTTCGACCATCGCCTTTTTGGACCGCTTGAATGCGGAAGCTCGTCAGGCCGGTATTTCCTTTATCATTACCGGCGGCGCTGAAGGCGGCTACCACGCCAGCGGCCTTTACTCCCATGAAAACGGTTATAAAGTCGATATTTCTGATGACGGCATCTATCAGGGCAGCAAGGCCTATGAAGTACTCCTCAATGCCTTAGCACCGTACAAACATCAGATTACGCATGAATGGGATAAAAATCATTTCGATATAACTATTTATCCGGAAAATTACCGCGGATAAGGGTTCCTTTTCAGAGGGGAAAAGGGCTCTTTTCGAGGCCGGAGGGAAGACTGTCTGCAAGGGCAGTCTTTTTTTGATGAATCGATGCCTTTATGAGGCTTTTTATTAGGAGACGGCACATGATGATACCAGATTGGGACAATTATTTTTCATCTCTCATCGGCGATGGGGCCTTTCAAGTTCCGGCCTTGGCCCTCGTCGTTTATCATGAAGGGCAGGAAGTGTACCGCTTTGCCGGCGGTATCCGACGATTCCGGCCGGACCCCTTGCCGATGACGGCTGACAGCCGCTTTCGCATCGCTTCCGTGTCGAAGATGTTCACTGTTTTTACCCTCCTGCAGTTCGTCGAAGAGGGCGTGTTGTCTCTTGATGACGACGTCAGCTCTTATCTTGGCTTTCGCCTGCGCCATCCGGCCTATGACGATATCCCGCTGACGCTGCGCATGCTGGCTTCGCATACGTCGGGACTGCGCGATGGTAAGGTCTACAGCATACCGCCGTCTGTCGGCGTCGAATCCTTTTTCAAGGCCGGCAGTCCTTACTGGGAAGAGGGGCGGCACTTTGCTCCCACGGGAGAAATGCCGGGACAGTATTTTACCTACTGCAACCTCAATTACGGCCTCTTGGGAACGGTCATTGAAGCCGTGACCGGTCAGCGCTTTGACCATTATCAAAAGGAGCACATCCTAAAGGACCTTGACTGCTGGGGCGACTATGTGCCGGGCAATCTGACGGAAGCTGAATTTGAAAAGCTGGGTACGATTTACCGTAAGAATGGTGAAGGCGGCAGCTGGCAGGGGAGCATCGACGATTTTGAAGGCCGGCAGCCGGAAAAAGAGACGGTTGCCCTTCAAAACCCTTATGCAGAAATGGTCTGTCAGACCTATAAGCTCGATGGATACCGACCGGGGACCAATGGCACTTTTTTTTCGCCTCAAGGCGGGCTGCGATTGTCCCTTGCTGAAATGGGGCAGACCCTCGAGATGATCCTCCATGACGGGGCGTATCGAGGGCGGCAAATTCTTAAGCCTTCGTCCTTACGGGAGATGTTCCAGCCTCAGTGGCAGTATGACGGCCATAACGGCAATACCTGCGGTCAGACGATTTTTTCCTATGGCTTAGGAGCATTCTTGGTGGACGGCAGCGGTCCTGCCCGGCCGTGCCGCGAAAAAGAAATTTCTCTTTGGGGGCACACGGGGCAGGCCTTTGGTCTCCTGTCGGGTCTCTTTGTCATACCGGGGACGAAGAGCGGTTTTGCCTACGTCATGAACGGCGAGGGAATCTCTGAAGAAGATCCGCGCAGCCTGGGCTCTTTCAGCACCAATTATATCTGGGAAGAGAAGGTCTTAGACGGCCTGTGCCGTTTTATTGACGGTCTCTAGGCCCTGTGCTATGATGATACCAATACAATTGGAAAGTTCCATAGGGGAAGGCGATATACAATGAATGCTTATGAAAGTACGATGAATTTTACCCGGCGGGCTGTCTGGGCTCAAATTGATCTCGATGCAGCGGCCCATAATATGCGTCAGATTCGCAAACACGTCGGACCGGACGTCAAAATCGCGGCCGTCGTCAAGGCCAATGCCTATGGACACGGAAGTGTCGAACTGGCCCGTACCTTTGCGGAAAACGGGGCCGACTGCTTTGCCGTCTCCAGTTTGGACGAAGCCGTTGAACTGCGGCGCTATGCTCACCTCGATAAGGAAATCTTCATCCTCGGCCACACCGATGCCAGGCGAACAGAAGAACTCCTCACTTACGATATCGAGCCGGCGGTCTTCAACTTGAAGAATGCCCGATTCTTTTCAGAGGAAGCTCAGCGTCTGGGCAAGATTCTGCGCGTCCATATCGCCATCGATACGGGCATGAGCCGCGTCGGTTTTCCCGTCAATGAAGCCAGTGTCTCCGATATCAAGACTTTGGCGGCCCTGCCGAACATCGAGGTCCGCGGTATTTTTACTCACTTTGCCGTATCGGACTGTAAGGATAAAACCTTTACGAACGAACAGTACGGTCATTTCCGCTGGATGTGCAAGCGCATGGAAGAAGAAGGCATCGACATTGCCCTTCGCCACTGCTGCAACAGTGCGGCTGTCCTGGAACTTCCCGAATATTACTGCGACATGGTGCGGCCGGGCATCATCATGTACGGCTGTGAGCCGTCGTCGGACATCGACATCACGCCCTATGACCTGCGGCCAGTCATGTCCCTGCGTTGCTGTATCGCTCACGTCAAGCTCATCGATGCCGGGGCCACGGTCAGCTACGGCCGTCACTACAAGGCTCCCGAACGCCGCAAAATCGCCACCCTTCCCGTAGGCTATGCCGACGGCTATTCCCGTATTTTATCGGGCAAGGTCGACGTCCTCTACCACGGCCACCGCGTGCCTCAGGTCGGGACGATCTGCATGGACCAGTGCATGATCGACGTCAGCGGCGAAGCCAACGTTCATGCCGGCGACGAAGTCGTCCTCTTCGGTCAACAGGGCGACAGCTTCATTTCCATTGAAGAAATCGCCGATGTCTGCGGCACGATTAATTATGAAATCATGTGCAACCTGTCTCGCCGCGTTCCCCGTGTCTATATGAAAAACGGCAAAGCCGTAGGCCGGGAAGAATATCTTTTTGACAAGCCCATAAGCGAATAGATAAGAAAAATGCTGTCCTCGTGAGAGGAACAGCATTTTTTTTGTTATAAACCTTTTATCATTCTTGCAAAAGTGATATAATATATGTAAAGAAAGCATATTAAAGTGCAAAAATACTCATAGGAAAAGGCGGTGTATTAGTATGAATTGGAACGAAAAAACAGCGGCAAATGTCAGGGCTATCAAGCCATCGGGGATTCGCAAATTCTTCGATATTGCAGCTCAGGTTGAAGGCGTCCTGTCCCTCAGTATCGGCGAACCGGATTTTGCGGCCCCCGATAAAGTTATCGACGCTATGAAGGCCAGCCTCGATGCGAAAGAAACGAGCTATACCGGTAACTCGGGCATGATGGAACTTCGTGAAACCATCAGCGAAACCTTTGAAAAACGCTATGGCGTCAAGTACGATCCGAAAGATGAAATCCTGGTTACCGTCGGCGTTTCCGAAGGCTTGGCCATGGCTCTGTTGGCTATGACCGAACCGGGCGACGAAGTCCTCATTCCAGACCCTGCATACGTAGCTTATCCGGCAGCTGTTGAACTAGCCGGCGGGAAAGCCGTATTCGTACCGACTTATCCGGAAGATGATTTCAAACTGAGCGTAGCCGCTCTGGAAAAAGTCGTTACGCCGAAGACGAAAGCCTTGGTTATCGGCTATCCGAACAACCCGACCGGTACGGTTATGACGGCAGAAGAATTGATGCCTATCGCTGAATTCGTTAAAAAACACGATCTCATCGTCATGGCAGACGAAATTTACTGCGAACTCATGTACGGCGATGCTAAGTTCACGACCTTCGCCAAATTGCCGGATATGCGCGAACGGACAATCGTATTCAACGGTTTCTCCAAAGCTCATGCCATGACCGGTATGCGTCTCGGCTATATCTGCGCACCTCGCGACGGGTTAGCACCGATTTTGAAACTCCACCAGTATGCCATCATGTGTGCCAATACGACGGCTCAGTTCGGTGGCATTACGGCCCTGAAGGACTGCGATGAAGAAGTAGAAGCTATGCGTCAGGAATACGACCGCCGCCGCCAAGTTATCTATAAAGGCCTGCGCGACATCGGCCTGCCGGTCTTTGAACCGAAGGGCGCCTTCTATATCTTCCCGGATATCCGCTGCACGGGCATGACTTCGGCTGAATTCTGCGAAAAATTGGTTCAGGAAGAAAAAGTTGCCGTCGTTCCGGGTACGGCCTTTGGCGAACAGGGCGAAGGCTTTGTCCGCATCTCCTATGCAACCAGTATGGAAACGATCGAAGAAGCACTGAAGAGAATGGGCCGCTTCGTCGAAAAATACCGCAAATAATCTTACTTCTGTATTGCTTATCAACTGATTTCTCAAATTTTCCATAAAAAAGGAGCTGTCCTGCGGGGCAGCTCCTTTTGTTGTGTCAGATGAAATTAGATGAATCGGCCGATAAAGGGCATTTTGGCAGCATCCTGACGGGTGACGCCGCCGCTTAAGACCATGCCGCCGATGTAGATGACCGAGCCTATGATACAGGATAGGAACAGGGCCAGGAACAGGCCGATATGGTTGAATAGGTAGGGGTACATGAAGTACATGGCAACGCCCATGATCGCCGCCGAGACGACGTTCTTTAAGATGACTTTGAGGTCGATGACGTAGCCGATTTCACGGTAAATGAAGCACATGTTGAGGATGGCGGCGACGGCGATGTCGGCGACAGTCGCATAGGCAGCACCGGTGATGCCGAAGGCCGGGATGGCGACTAAGAACCAGTTGCACATAACTTTGACGACAGCGGCCAGGACCATGTTGATGACCGGAATCTTCGGCTTTTTTAGGCCTTGGAGGATAGCCGTTGAAATCTGGTGCAGTCCCAAAAAGCAGATGGCGATGGCCACGGCCCGCGTGGCGTCGGCAGCGGCCGGCGCGTTGTAGATGAAGGTGACGATTGGTTCAGCCATGACGTAGAGGATGACGCTGAAGGGGATGGTGACCAGGAAGGCGATGCGCATGGACGTCGCCGTCCGTTCGCGGATTTCATCGTATTCTTTCAAGGTGAAGCTGTGGCTGATGGCCGGAACCAGGCTCATGGCCATGGCCGCCGTCAAGATCGTGGCCAAATTGATGAGCGGGACCGACATGCCCGTCAGGTAGCCGAAAAGGGCCGTTGCCTGGTGGGTGGCATAGCCGGCAGCTTCGAGGCGTCGCGGTACGATGAGCAGATCCAAATTGGAGACGACGGGGAGCATGATGCTTGAAAGGGAAATCGGAATGGCCAGGACGATGAGGCGCTTTAAGATGTACTTGATCTTTTCCTTTTCAAAAACCGGTCCGTCGACGGGGAGGGTCCGCTTCAGTTTATAATAGTAATAGACGAGAACCAGCCAGGCGGCAAGACCACCGGCACCGGCACCGAGACTGGCACCGCCGGCAGCATAGTCGAGGCCGTAGGGCAGGAGAAGGGCTGCAAAGCCCAGCATGACGACGACGCGGACCAGCTGTTCGACAATCTGGGACAAGGCCGTCGGCGTCATCTGCTGCCAGCCTTGGAGATAGCCGCGATAGCCGGCGATGATCGTCGTAAAGAAGATTGCCGGTGCCAGGGCAATGAGGGAATAATAAGCCCGGCTTTCTCGAATGATATGTTCATCGATAAGGAAGCTGGAGCCAAAGAACATGAGGACACTCAGGAAGAAGGCCGTCGTACACAGCATCGATAAGGATACGTGAAAGATGCGCTGGGCTCCGAAGTAATCCTGTTTGGCTACTTTTTCAGCCGTAATAATGGAAATTGCAATGGGAAGGCCGGCACTGGAAATATCGAGTGCCAAGAGGTAGATCGGAAAGGCCATCTGATAGATGCCGATGCCTTCACCGCCGAGAATACGGGACAAGATGATCCAGTTGATACTGCCAATAGCTTTGACGACAAAGCCGGACAAGGTCAGGATCAAGGTACCCGAGATAAACTTGTTTGCCATAGTAACCCCTTATCTCTCTAGAAATTTATCACGATAACAACTAATTTTATCACATTTGCCAGGCCTTGTATATAGTCCTAGGCCGGTCGAAAGGCTTGCATCTTGCCGGTCTTTGTGCTAGTGTAAACGTAAAATCCAGATAGAGAAAGTGATGTATTAATGAATATATTAACAGTAGAACAGGTAAAGAAATCCTATGGTCTCCGCGTCCTCTTCGATGACGTATCCTTTGCTATCGACAGCGGCCAGAAGCTGGGCCTCATCGGCCTCAATGGGGCCGGTAAGACGACCCTCCTTAAGATCATTGCCGGCCTTTCCGATATGGACAGCGGTACCCTTTGGTTCAATCCCAAGGCCCGCATCCACTATCTGCCCCAGGAACCGCAGTTTGTGCCGGGCCACTCGGTCCTTGAAAGCGTCCTCGACGGCAATCTGCCCATCATGAAGCTCCTCCGGCAGTATGAAGAAGCCGTTCAAAAGGGTGATGACGAAGCCGTCGTCTCTCTCAGTGCCGAAATGGACCGCCAGCAGGCCTGGGAACTCGAGGCGCAGGCTAAGATCATCCTCGGAAAATTGGGGATTTCCGACTTATCCCAGTCCGTCGATGACCTCTCCGGCGGCCAGCGCAAACGCTTGGGTCTGGCTCGGGCTCTGATCATGCCCTGTGATCTCCTGATCATGGACGAACCGACGAACCACCTCGACGAACAGACCATCCTCTGGCTGGAAGAATACCTCCGGGACAGCAAGTCTGCCATCCTGCTCAGCACTCATGACCGGTATTTCCTCGACACCGTCGTCGATTCGATGATTGAACTCGACCGGGGCCGCGTTTATACCTATGCCGGCAATTACAGCCAGTACTTGGAACTGCGCCAAGAGAGACTCGAACGGGACGAAGCCAGTGAAGCCAAGCGGCGCAACCTCATTCGCCGGGAAAAGGCTTGGATTCAGCGCGGCGCTCAGGCGCGGTCGACGAAACAAAAGGCCCGTAAGGAACGGTATGAACAGCTCTGTGCCATTGAAAACGGCAAGCCCATCGGCGAAGTGGAACTCCTCGATACGTCAGCCCGACTGGGGAAGACCATCCTCGACATCGATGACGTGGCCTTTGGCTACGATCCGGCCAAGCCCTTGTTCCGCCACGTGGACTATCACGTCGTCAAGCACGACCGCATCGGCATCATCGGAGCCAACGGCGTCGGCAAGTCGACCCTCTTGAAGGTCCTTTCCGGCCAACTGGTACCGACAGAAGGATCCCTTACCATCGGCCAGACCGTCCGCTTCGGCTTCTTTACCCAGCAGCTGCCGGATTTTGATGAATCGATGCGGGTCATCGATTACATTCAGGAACGGGGGCACTTTGTGGTCAACCAATTCGGCCAGCGCATTTCGGCCACGCGCCTTCTCGAACAGTTCCTGTTTACGGAAGAGATGCAGCACACGTTTATCGCCAAGTTGAGCGGCGGCGAACGGCGCCGTCTGTACTTGCTGCGCCTCTTGATGGACCAGCCCAACGTCCTCTTATTGGACGAACCGACGAATGATCTCGACATTCCGACCTTGACGGTCCTTGAAAATTATCTCGACACCTTCCAGGGAGTCGTCCTCGTCGTTTCTCACGATCGCTACTTTTTAGATCGGGTGGTTGATAAACTTTTCACATTACACGCGGGGCAGTGGGAACGCTTTTACGGCGATTATAGTGAATACTTGGAAGAAAAATACAGTCATCACCAAGAAAAGAAAAGTGAAAAGCCCAGTCGACCTTCTATTACTAAAACGAATATAAAACCGGTACAGATTAAGGCCGGACTGACGCAGCGCCAAGAGGAAGAACTGAAGAAAATTACGGAAGAACTGCCTCGTTATGAGGCGATGCTCAAGGGAATCAACGCGGCCATCGCGGCAGCCGGCAGTAATTACGAACAAGTCGAGACACTCTTGGCAGATCAAAAGGAAACGCAAGAGAAAGTGGATACTTTGACGGAAAGATGGTGTGAATTAGAAGATTTAAAGGGGGACTGACCGTAATTTTTTAAATATGATAAAAAAGCATAGAAAATATGGCAAAAAAGGCGGTCGAATTCTCTAAAAGCAATGGAAATTTATGCTGGTTTGTATTATCCTATAAGTAACAAAGTTTGTGATAAAATGTTACATAGTTCTTGGCCGCTGCCAACGTCATACCAGCATTTTAAATTTCAGACCGAAAAGGAGTATTTGCTATGCCTGAATTTCATTCCCGCTTTGAAAACATCGACCGCCGCGTCCCCATTGATGAACATAACTGTGCCGTTCAGTTTGACGTCACCAAGTGCAAAAATTGTACCTTATGCCGCCGCGCCTGTGCCGACACGCAGACCGTACTGGATTACTATTCCCTGTCCAGCACCGGCGATCTTCCGATTTGTGTCCATTGCGGCCAGTGTGCGACAGCCTGCCCCTTTGATGCCATCAACGAAGTCGATGACGTCGGCCGGGTCAAGGACGCCTTGAAAGACCCGGATAAAATCGTTATTTTCCAAACGGCTCCGGCCGTCCGCGTCGGCCTCGGTGAATCTTTCGGCATGGAACCGGGCAGCTTCGTCGAAGGCAAGATGGTTGCGGCCCTGCGTGCCCTCGGTGCAGACTACGTCTTCGATACCGATTTCGGTGCTGATATGACCATCATGGAAGAAGCGATGGAGTTGCTCCACCGCCTGCAGTCTGAAGAAATTCCGATTCCTCAGTTCACCAGCTGCTGCCCGGCTTGGGTTGAATTTGCGGAAACCTTCTATCCCGACCTCATTCCTCATCTGTCGTCGACGAAGAGCCCCATCAGTATCTTGAGCCCGGTCATCAAGACTCACTTTGCCCAGCAGAAGAACATCGACCCCAAGAAAATCGTCAACGTCTGCGTCACGCCGTGCACGGCCAAAAAATCGGAAATCCGCCGTCCCCAGCTGAGCGCCGCGGGCCTGTTCTGGGATGAACCGGAAATCCGCGATACGGATATCTGTATCACGACGCGGGAATTGGCTCGGTGGATTCAGGAAGAAGGCATCGACTTTGACAGCCTGGAAAACAGCCAGTTCGATAAGACCTTCGGTTCTTCGTCCGGCGGCGGCCGTATTTTCGGCAACTCCGGCGGCGTTATGGAAGCGGCTATCCGCACGGCATACCATATGTTTACCGGCCGTCCGGCTCCGAAGGACTTCATCCCCTTCGAACCGGTACGAGGCCTGCAGGGCGTCAAAAAAGCGACGGTCATCTTCGGTCACTTCGTCATCCACGTCGCGGCCATCAGCGGTCTCGGCAATGCCCGTGCCTTCATCGACGAACTCATCAAAGAAGACGCCTTTGAAGACTATTCCTTCATCGAAATCATGGCCTGCCCCGGCGGCTGTATCGGTGGGGGCGGCCAGCCGAAAGTCAAGATGCCGCAGATTAAAAAAGTACAGGAAGCTCGGACGGCTTCTCTCTATCAGAGCGATGCCGATACGGACGTCAAAGCCAGCTGGCAGAATCCGGAAATCGCTGAACTCTATGAAGTATTCCTCGACGAACCGTTGTCGGAAATGGCGGAATTTACCTTGCATACCTATTTCTCTGACAAGAGCGATCAGTTGGGCCGCATGAAGAACCTCACGCCCCAGACGAATCCCATGTCGCCGAAATACAAACCGCCTACAGCTGAATAAGGAGAATTATCACAAAGGTCCTGCATCTTTTTGCAGGGCCTTTTTTGTCGGGGATTTTTGCCGATGGCTGTGTGGTGGGTTTTATGACTATTGTGGATGAAAAATATATACAATAAATAAGATATTGACAACCAATATCATGAAAGGCTATAATAAGTATGTACTCATTGTAACAAGCTACGGAATGAGCGGGCAAGTGCAGACATTATCTTTGTTTTAGGCGAGAGGAAACTAGGAACACTCGATTGCAGCGAATAAGGAAGATCTGTTTGCCTGTCTTTTTCTGGCTTGAAAACCAAGAAAGAAGGTATACATAATGAAAAAGAAGATCACTACAACCTTAGCCGTTATGATGGCTGTCGGTGCTGCCAGCGCCTTTGCGGCCAATCCCTTCGTCGATGTACCGTCTGACAGCTGGGCTTACAAATCCGTCGTAGAACTGGCCGATGCCGGCATCATCCAGGGTGTCGACGGCGAACACTTCCAGGGTCAGCGCAACATTACCCGTTATGAAGCTGCCGAAATGGTTGCCAAAGCCATGGCTCACATGGACAAGGCTTCTGTCGAACAGCGGGCACTGATCAACAAATTGGCTGACGAATTTGCCGATGAACTGAACAACCTCGGCGTCCGCGTCAGCGCCCTCGAAAACCGCGTCGGCAACGTCAAATTGACCGGTGACGCTCGTGTTCGCTTCCAGCACCAGAGCCGCGGCACGGCCAATGCTAAAGACGGCGAAGGCTACCGCAACGACTCTTCTTGGGATTACCGCGTTCGTATCCGTGCCAATGCCCAGGTTAACGACCGTACGACCGTAACCTACGGTATCAGCACGAATGACCTCAACTTTGGCGACAACGGCTCGGCCAGCGACAACAACGACATCTTCACGGACAATGCCAAAGTCGACTACAACTTCGGCGGCAATACGTGGAACCTCAGCGTCGGCCGTACCGATACGTACGTCCTCGGCGGTGATCATGCCTACGGCTTCCAGTACGGCGACGTCTTCGACCGGGCTGAATTGTCCTATTCCGGCGACCACTTTGCGTTGACCGGCGGCTATGGTAAATTTAAAGCCGGCGACATTGCAGGTTCCGATGAAGACGGCTTTGACGGCGTCAAGACCGGCTACGGCGTCTTGGAAGGTATCTTCGGCGGCGGCAGCTCGGCAGGCTCTGCTATCGGTGCTTATTACAATGACTTCTCCGTCAGCGGCGGCGCCAACACCGGCGATTACTTCGCAGCGGATGACCTCTGGGGTGCGTATGCCAGCCTCAATTTCGGCAAATGGAACGCCCTCGCTAACTACGAAAAGATCAACAGCAACAGTGCTTATCTCGGCAGCGACGACACCAAGGATCCGGAAGTTTGGATCGGTAAATTGACCTACGGCTCGGCTGACAGCGATACCAAGGGCACGTGGGATGCATGGGTTGAATACATCAACTCCGATAAAGGTGCCCTCCTCGGCGGTGCTACCAACTCCTGGCGCGATGACAGCGTCCTCGACAACGTCAAATCCTGGGGTGTCGGCATTGACTACACCTTAGCGAAAAACGTCGTCCTCACGGCTGCTCAGACCTTCGGCACCAAAGCGAAACACGGCTCGGACGATCCCGATGAATTCACGGATGTAGAAATCAACTTCTTGTTCTAAGAGTCGCTTTCCCCTACATAGCATATAACAAAAGAGGACTGTCAACTTTGGCAGTCCTCTTTTGCATAAGGGAAACCTTTTGAAAGGAGTTGTGCCGGCAGGCTTTGCAGGGGGAACAGAAGGTCGTTAAAAAATCGTCAAAAATAAGTTCATCGCTGTCACTAAACGAAAGTAAATCTGAGATTTATCATAAAATGGGATTAAAAAGAGGGGCTGATTGACTTATTCGCACTTCAATATGGACTTTTTTGGCTATTCGTGGGATAATAAATAAGTTAACAGTTTAGGATCGTAAAGGAGAAGATAGCGTGCTTAAAAAAATATGGATGCTTCCGCTTATTATGCTCATCTGTCTGATCCCGATGGTATCAGCTCATGCAGCGGCGAAAACGGAAATTACCAATGTGCGGACGGCAACGCGAAACGATGCCAATACGCCTTTTGTTCGGACCGTTCTCGATGTCAGCGGCAAGGTAAATCCCAAACTTTACATCGATAACTCTGGCGAGTATGTTTTCGTGACTCTGCCCAATACTAAAATCGGTAAGAAAGTAGATAAAACATACAAGCCTAACAGCAACGTCATATCCCGCGTGACACTGTCGTCGCGGTCAGCCGGTACGGATGTCACCATCAAGGTGCCCCAGGCTGTGACTAAAAACGACGTCAAAGTATTTACCCTTCCGGGGGCGACGGGTACGAAAGGCTCAAGCCGCGTCGTCATCGACATTAACGATAAGTCCGGCAAGGTAAAGCAGTGGAGCCAGTGGAGTACTGCCAGTGGGAATAAGACAACATCAAAACCGGCTTCGAAGCCGACGACGACCTGGAAGCCGACGACGACTCCAACGAAATCGACTCCGGCTAAAACCACAGCCACGACGGTTCCTGCTTATGCCAGCAGTCAGTCTTACAGCTTGACCAAGGGCCTTCAGGGCAAGACCATCGCCATCGACCCCGGTCACGGCGGCAGCGACTCCGGTGCCGTAGGTGCTTTTTCTAAGGAAAAAGACATTACCCTGGCTATTTCCAAGAAGGTGGCAGCGCTCTTGAATGCGGCCGGTGCCAACGTCGTCATGACCCGCACGACCGACGTCGACGTCTATGCTCCTTATGACGGCGCCGTAGAAGAACTGCAGGCCCGCAGCAACATCGGCAATGCAGCTAAGGCTGACGTTTTCATCAGCATCCACATCGATTCCTTCGATTCGCCGTCTGCCGGCGGTGTCACGGCCTATTACAACAGTAAGACGCCTTATGACTACGGCCTGGCCAACTACATTCACCTGCAGAACATGAAGGCGACGAACTTCTCGGACCGCGGTGTAAAGACGGCTAACTTCTACGTCCTCCTGCATACCAATATGCCGGCGACGCTTCTCGAACTCGGCTTCATCTCCAATCCGAGTGAAGAACAGGCCCTCAATACAGACGCTCAGCAGCAGAACTTTGCTGAAAGCATCGTAAAAGGGTTGGCCGACTACTTTAATCACAACGGAAACTAAGACCGTTTCCTCTCGAATATCCCCGTTATCGGTTATGCCGTGACGGGGATATTGTCTGTCCGGAATCAATGCCGTTTTGAAAGGCCTTTTATATTGACAGGACGGATGATTCATGATATAGTAGATGAGTCGTAGCATAAGTGGCTATGGATAAGCCGCGTGGAGAGGCCGTCAAGTGTCCTTTTGCGGAACGCCGTATCCAGCGAGTATATTGATGAGGAGGTGTCACTCATGTACGCTATTATTAAAACAGGTGGAAAACAGTATCGTGTCCAGGAAGGCGACAGCATCTTTGTTGAAAAGTTAGACGCTGATATTGATTCCAATGTCGTATTCGACCAGGTATTGGCAGTCGTCAACGACGGTGATGTTAAAGTAGGTGCTCCCGTTGTCGAAGGCGCTAAAGTAACGGCAAAAGTATTGGCTCAGGGTAAAGAAAAGAAGATCCTTGTTTTCAAATACAAAGCAAAATCTAACTATCGCCGTCGTCAGGGTCATCGTCAGCCGTTCACGAAAGTTTCTATCGAAAAGATTGAAGGCTAATGATTACCATTACGATGCATCGTGATAAGAACGATCGCTATACGGGATTTAGCATAAGCGGCCATGCCGACTATGCTGAAGCAGGTAGTGATATCGTCTGTGCCGCCGTATCGGCGTTGTCGCAGACAGCCTTGTTGGGTCTCATGGAGTATGCTTCGGAAGACGTACCCTATGAAGTAAACGAAGGCTTCTTATCGGTGACAGTTCCTAAGCCCTGTGAAGCGTCACAGATCATCTTAGGGACTATGGCAAGAGGATTGCAGGAAATGGTGCGACAGTATGGAGAATACGTCGTACTCGACTTATAGATGTCAGGAGGTGGACGGAATGTTCAATTTCAACTTACAGCTTTTCGCTCATAAAAAAGGGACAGGCTCCACGCGTAACGGCCGTGACAGCGAATCGAAACGCCTTGGCGTAAAATGCCACGACGGCGTCATCGTTAAAGCCGGCAACATCATCGTTCGCCAGCGTGGTACGCACTTCCATCCGGGCACTAACGTAGGTATCGGTAAAGATGATACGTTATTTGCTACGGCTGCAGGAAAAGTTGCGTTTGAACGCGCTGGTAAATACAACCGCAAAGTCAGCGTATACCCTGTAGAAGCGTAAATACGTGAAGAAAAGAACTGCCGCAGTGAGGCTCAGTCCGACTGCGTCAGTTCTTTTTTTGTTTGTAAAAATCTCTTTGACGCGGCCTTAAAATCCTGTATAATAGAACTTGTATTTACTTTGATTAAACTCAAGCGGAGGTGTACACCATGCGCGTTACTGTCAATGGAGAAAACCGTGAGCTCCACGTCTATGATCGTGAGACGGGAAGGGACTATGCCAAGCCGATCGTCTGTTCTCAGGAGCAGCTGGAAACGGATATGTACGGCGAGTTCGTCCTGACGGAAGAAGAATACGCCCATTGGACTGAATTACTGGCTGTACAGCAGGAGTCGGAAGACCTGCTCTTTGAATTGAAAGACGCCGTCGTGAAAGAAGAATGGGACAACTACCTGTATGAAGAAACGAAGTACATGACGACGACCTTGGAGACGATTCAGATGGAAAACATCTGCACCAAGGAATTGAAAGAAGCCTTGGAAACGGGCAACAAAGAATGGCTGACAGAGAACCATTTTTTCAAGACTGCAGAAAAATTGAAAAAATAAAGGAAGTCTTATGGTGAAAAAAATATGTTCCTGGATCATTGGCGTCACTCTCACCATCTTGGTCCTCCTCATCGGGGTGTTCTCTTTTTGGTATTTCGGTTCGACGAACTATCATCTGACCGGCGTGCCCGTATTAAATTATCACCAGGTAAATAATAAGTTCAATACGGTCTTGACCATGAAGCCCGCTGACTTTGAACAACAGATCAAATACCTTCATGACAACGACTACCATTCCATCACCTTGGAACAGTTCGATGCCTACATGCGGGGCGAAGGCGATCTGCCCGACCGGCCGGTCCTCATCACCTTTGATGACGGCTACGTCGACAATTATGAAGATGCCTATCCCATTTTAAAGAAGTATCACATGAGGGGGACGATTTTCCTCATCATCAACCTCGTGGGAACACCGGGCTATCTGACTTGGGACCAAGTTCATGAAATGGCGGCTGACGGGATGGAATTCGGATCCCATACGATGAGCCATAAGCCACTGACCAGCTTCGATCGGGCCGGTGCGCGATATGAACTGCAGGCCTCGAAGGCGGCTATTGAAAAGGCCACGGGAAAACCTTGCGAATTCATTGCCTTTCCGGAAGGGAAGTATAATGACATGGTCATGGAAGAAACGAAGGAAGCGGGGTACCGCTACGCCTTTACGGTCAATACGGGCCGTGATTTTCCCTGGGATGACCCTTATGACCTCGACCGGGTTCCTCTGTTTGAAGGCCCTATCAGTTTCAACCATTTCCGGTTCCGTCTGACCTTCAGTGCCTTCAGCGCCCTGTTATGGAAGAGTCACCAATATTTCAGCCATATAGAAATAACCAAGGATTTGGCCCAGCATATTCCCGAACCGTAGTGGGAAGGCCTTTCCTTGAGAAAAATTCCTGTTTCAGGTATATCCTGAAACAGGAATTTTTTGATGGTCTCCGGCTTACAGCCGCCCTGTAAGGACTGCTTCTTGTAAAAGCCTTACGTTATCCATGTCGTATTCGATTTGCTCCGACCAGCGGCGCAGGGCTTCGGGAAGGTGGCCTGAGGCGACCGCCGTAAGGGCGATAAAGTCCGTATTGCGGCCGGCATATCGAGACAGAACTTCTAAGGAGCTGCCTGCAAAGGTTTCCAGCTGACGGTAAAAGATGTAGTCGTATATCCTTTGGTATAAAGGGCGGTCCTTTCGGAGGGAAGCCTGTAAGCTCTCTTCCGTCGGCCTTTCTTTGGTTAAGGCCGTGAGGGAGGCCGTCCAAGCAGCGTCGATGGGTTCGGTTTCAGTGAGGACTGTCAACAATTGGTCCGTCCTCTTTTTTGACGTGTCAGGCCTATAGGTGAGGCTGTCTGCCTGCAGCGTATAGCCGAGGCTTGTCAGGATGTCCGATAAGGTCCAAGCGGCGGACGGATCGTCACTGTCTAAAAAATGAAGCGGTCCTTTTTCTTTTAAAAGGAGCTCGCAGGCGGCTTCACAGGCAAGACCGACGCCGCCGAGTTCTCTTTCCCGGCCGTCTTTGTCGGTCACGACCTCGAAGAAGCGGGGGTGGAGACGGCAGATTTGGCAAAGGAGGTCTTCGCCGCCTTCTCGGATGAGCCGGCAGAGTCCGTCTGTACGGAGGAAGGGACAGGCCTCATCTTTTGTCAGGATGAAGTGCCAGGCATCGTCGCCTTTTTCTATATGGCTGCGGATGGCCTCGCCTAAAGGACCTTGCAGTTCATGATAGTAAGCGGCGGTATCTTCGTCGATGTCGATTTCCCAGCCCCGACAGCAGGTATGTCTGCAGTCACCGGCTTTACAGCGGAAATCGGTATAAAAATAAGGAATAATCAATGAATCGCCTTCCTTTATCGTGAGATGGGAACAAAAAAGGAGCTGCCAAGAGTCAGCTCCTTTTTGCGTTAGAATTCATATGTCGTTCCCGGCTCTACGACCTGTACAGGGATGTTGTACTTCGTTTCGGTTAACGTTTTGTACTCCTGCGGGTCGGCTTCGATGATCGGCCAGGTCTTGTAGTGGATGGGGATGACGAAATGGGGCTGCACCCATAAGGCCGCCAGCGCCGCATCTTCCATACCCATGGTGAAGTTGTCGCCAATGGGCAGGATGGCACAATCGATTTGACCGAAGCGGTCGAGAATTTTCATATCTGAGAAGAGGCCGGTATCACCGGCAAAGTAAACGCGTTTGCCGCCGAATTCGACGATGACACCACAGGCCAGTCCGCCTGCAATGCCCGAACCGTGAAAGGCCGGAGTCAGTCGTACCCTACCGAAGGGGAAGGCTGCACTGCCGCCGACATGCATGGCATGGGCTTTACAGCCTGCATCAGCCGCCTTGTTGGCAATTTCAGCGGTACTGATAATCGTTGCGTCATTGGCCTTGGCAATCGCTTCAGCATCGCCGTAGTGGTCGCCGTGACCGTGGGTGATGATGATGTATTGACAGGCAATGTCAGTAGGACTTACTTCTGTCCAGGGATTATCTGTAATGAACGGGTCAAAGAGAATCGTCGTAACGTCATCAGAAAGGGTGAATGCGGAATGACCATAGTAGTTAAATTTCATGATAGCCTCTGCTCCTAAAGACGAATTAGTCTTTTTCCGTACTGTTCAAGCTCCATTTCTTCCATTCTTCGAGCCAGTCTTTAACGTGTTTCTGCGGGAGCGAACCACAGAAGGTGTTCTTCAAGGTTTCGCGGAGTTCGGCTTCTTTGGCGCCGAGAGGATAGACGTCCTTGTATTCGTCATAGACGTTCCAGAAGTCGCGCATATGCAGGTTTGCATAGGTTTCACCATAGATTTTGAAACAGGTATCGCATAAGGTGATGAAGACGGCTTCGTCGTTGTGCTGATTAGCGTCATCGAGGAAACAGCAGCGGGTGTAAAGATGCATGTTGCTGCCGAAGAGCTGACGCAGGTAATCGTAGACTTCGGAAACCATCTGGGGCTGCAGCTGCAGCAATCTACAGCCGGGAGCGAAATACATAGGATACTGAGCAATGTTGTCAAAATTGTCCATAAAAAGACACCTCTTTCTAAAAAATTTACAGAAAAACTGTATTTCTATTAAATAATAACTATTATTCATAAGTGTACCATAAAAAAGTCATAAACGCAATGTTCCTCTTGTACTTCCTGTATAAATCCTGTACAATATCCATTGGAGAGTGATATAACATGCATATCGTAATGGTAGAGCCGGAAATTCCCGGCAATACGGGCAATGTCGCCCGATTGTGTGCAGCCAATCACATTTCACTGCACTTGGTAAAACCGCTGGGTTTTTCCATTGATGATAAGCACTTAAAACGGGCAGGGCTCGATTACTGGTCCCTCGTCGACGTCCGGATTCATGAAAATTTTCAAGAAGTTCTGGATACATATAAGGAGCATCGCTTTTTTTATTTAACGACGAAATCGGAACAGTGTTACGCCGATATCCGGTTCCAAGAAGATGATTTTCTCGTATTTGGCAAGGAGACCAAAGGCCTTCCGGAAGACCTGTTAAAGGCCAATCCCGAACGCTGTTTCCGCGTCCCCATGGTAGAGGATGCCCGGAGTCTCAACCTGTCGAATACGGTCGCTATCGTATCGTATGAAGCCATGCGCCAACTCGGCTTCCCGGGGTTGGCCAAGAGCGGCATTGGCATCAAGAATCTTACCTAGTCAAGGCCGTTTATTTTAGAGATAATGAGGTGTAAACGTGGAAATTTATGATAAGGCCCATGAGTTGGCCGGCGTCATTCAGGAATGTGAAGAATACAAAGCCCTCCTGGCAGCCGGTGAGAAGCTCAACAGTGATGAAAAGACCAAGAAATTGGTCCGCGATTTTCTGATGCTCCAGGCACAGCTCGCCTATGCCCAGTCCATGGGTGACAAACCGATTCGTAAGAAAATTGAACTTTTGAATCAGAAAGCCGAATTGGTTAAAAAGAACGAAACGGCTGTAGAATATTTGACGCACTATAATAAGTGGCAGACTATGGCCGGCGAAGTATTTCAGATTATTCAGAACTCAATGGCAGAAGGAATGAGCATCCTTGATTAATAAATATGCACTGACGACTTTCGTCTCAGAATTAAGTAAATCCATTCCCAGTGGACGGATCCTGCTGAACGAACCGATGAGTGAACATACAACCTTCGCCGTCGGCGGTCCGGCCGATGTGTTAGTGCTGCCCGAATCGGTCAAGGAGATGTCTTTGGCAATCCGGGCTGCCCGCCGACTGGATCTGGTCATCACCGTCCTTGGCGGCGGTTCCAACGTCCTCGTCCGCGACGGCGGTATCCGCGGCGTCGTCATTCAGCTCCAGTCTTTGAAAAAGACCTTGGTCTGCCATGACCGCAAGATCTTGGCCAGTGCCGGCTACATGCTGAAGGACGTCTGCCAGTTCGCCCAGGAAAATGGCTTGACGGGGATGGAATTTGCCTGCGGCATTCCGGGAACTCTCGGCGGTGCCGTCTTTATGAACGCCGGCGCTTACGACGGTGAAATGAGTCACGTCGTGTCCCGAGTCCGGGTCGTAGACCGCAAGGGCAGCGTCCGCACCTATGAAGCGCCGGACTTCGGCTTTTCCTATCGTCAGAGCCGATTCCAGAAGTCTCAGGAATTTGTCGTCGAAGTGGAATTGACCTTGCGCAGCGGCAAGGGTGACGAAATCCAGGCTAAGATGGATGACCTCATGAATCGCCGCCGCAGCAAGCAGCCCCTCGAGATGCACAGTGCCGGCAGTACCTTTAAGCGCCCGCCGGGATATTTTGCCGGGACCCTCATCGATCAGACCGGCTTAAAAGGATTGTCCTGCGGCGATGCCCAGGTTTCCGTGAAGCATGCCGGCTTCGTCGTCAATACGGGTCACGCCTCGGCCAAGGATGTCCTCAACGTCATCCATGAAGTGCAGGCTCGGGTCGAACAGGCTCACGGCGTCCATTTGGAACCGGAAGTCCGCATCATCGGAGAAGATTAAAGGACAGTCCCAGCGGCTGTCGGGCTACCAAAACTCGATATCGAAAGGCAGCTTACCTTCAGTTGTCATGGCCCTTTTGCGGCATGACGGTTGGCGGGAGGCTGCCTTTTTTTCGCCCGTTTTGTCCCTCGTGCTGCGGCCGTGATTCCGATCTGTTATGTTGTGTGAGCATTATAAAAATGTTATTATAGTATCATAAAGAAGGGGTTCGGGGAAATTTATGAAAAGGCAGGTTAGTACCATGGATAAGATGGCTGTGTGGAAGCAAATGATCGATATCATAAAATTAGATGTAACGCCGGCGACGGGCTGTACTGAGCCCATTGCCCTGGCTTATGCGGCAGCGACGGCGGCTCGTGAACTCGGTGAGCCCGTGCGCTTTATCGACGGTCTCGTGTCGGCCAATTTGATGAAAAACGGCATGGGCGTCACCGTGCCGGGAACAGGGATGCCGGGTCTTGCCATTGCGGCTGCCGTCGGGGCCCTCGGCGGCGATGCCGATGCCGGCCTCCAGGTGCTCCAGCATCTGACGCCGGACGTCGTGGCTCTCGGAAAGAAATATGTCGCTGACGGCAAGATTACCGTTTCCGTTAAAGACAATACGCCTCATGTGCTTTATGCCGAAGCCGTCGTCTACGGCGAAAATCACCGGGTCCAGGTCATCATCGTCGACGACCATACGAATATCGTTTATATCGAAAAAGACGGTCGGCCGATTTTGGATGAACGCGTTGAAGCCGGCAGCGAAGAAGATCCCAAGATTGCCTTCCTAAACGGCCTGACGTTAGCCGATATCGTCGAATTTGCCGAACAGGTGCCGTATGAAGATATCGCCTTTTTGATAGAGGCCGAACGCCTCAACGACCACTTGTCGAAAGAGGGACTGACCGGAAATTACGGCCTTAAAGTGGGCTGCAGCCTGCAGAAAATGATTGAAAAGGGCCTCTTGGCCGACGATTTGATGCAGGCCATCCGCATCCGTTCCGTCGCTGCCTCGGACGCCCGCATGGGCGGCGCTGCCTTCCCGGCCATGACCAATTCCGGGTCGGGCAACCAAGGCATTGCCGCTACCGAGCCGGTGACCGTCGTAGCCGACTTTTTAAAGGCCGACGAAGAAAAACGCGTCCGCGCCCTGGCCTTGTCCAGTATGGTCGCCATCTATGCCCACAGTTTCCTGCCTAAGCTCTCGGCCTTCTGTGCCACCGTCACGGCGGCGATGGGGGCCGCTGCCGGCATGGCCTGGCTTTTGGCTGAGGACAATCCCTTAGACGTCATTGAAAAGGCCGTGGCGACGATGGCCGGATCCGTCGTCGGCATGGTCTGTGACGGCGCTGCCAACAGCTGCGGCATGAAGGTCTTGGCCTCGGTTACCAGTGCTTATGAAGCCGTCCTCTTGGCCCTCAGCGACGTCCGCGTTGCCGGCTCCGACGGCCTCGTTGCCAACTCTGCCGATGAATGCCTGCGCAATGTCGGCTTCTTGGCGACCAAGGGGATGCAGCAGACGGACGACGAAGTCCTTCAAATCATGCTCCACAAAAACCAAGCATAAAATAGAAAATCTTGATACAGCCCGGAAGGCAAGATGCGCTTTGCTTTCCGGGCTGTGTTGTCTTTCTTAATTAAAATTTAAGTAAAGATGTAAAATTAATGCCGGCGCGTTGAAAACATGGACAATTTTTTCTATTCGTGCTATACTAACCTAGTTTATAACTATGTTGTTATATGAGAGAGAGGATATTAGATGGAACGCACAGATATTAGAAACATTGCCATTATCGCTCACGTTGACCATGGTAAGACGACCCTCGTCGATGCCATGCTCAAACAGAGCCATGTTTTCCGTTCGAATGAAAAAGTAGAAGAACGGGTCATGGACTCGGGAGATATCGAACGTGAACGCGGCATTACAATCTTATCCAAAAATACATCGGTCATGCATGAAGGCGTCAAAATCAACATCGTCGACACGCCGGGGCATGCTGACTTTGGCGGCGAAGTTGAACGCGTACTGAACATGGTTGACGGCGTACTTTTGCTGGTCGACGCTTTTGAAGGCCCTATGCCGCAGACCAAATACGTTCTGCGCAAGGCTTTGGAACAGCAGCTCAAGCCGATCGTCGTCATCAACAAGATCGATAAACCCGGTGCCCGCGTATCGGAAGTCGAAGACGAAGTTCTTGAATTGTTCATGGAACTCGATGCCAACGACGAACAGCTCGATTTCCCTGTCGTCTACGCCAACGGCCGTGACGGCATTGCCAAATCCTCTATGGATGAAGACAGCGACAACCTCGAACCGCTGTTCAATACGATCATCGAACACTGCCCGGCTCCCAAGGGCGACCTCGAAGGCCCGCTCCAGTTCATGGTCACGACCCTCGATTACGACGATTATGTCGGTAAAATCGCCATCGGCCGTATCGTCCGCGGCAAAATGCGGGCTAACCAGAACGTCGTCGTAACCGACGGTGAAAGCCAGCGCAAGGCTAAAATCGGCCGCGTCTACACCTATGAAGGCTTGAAGCGTGTCGAACAGGAAGAAGCCGGTATGGGCGAAATCGCCTGCATCGTCGGCATTCCCGACCTCAAGATCGGTGAAACCGTTACCGATCCGCAGAATCCGGAAGCCTTGCCGCGCATCGACATTGACGAACCGACCCTGTCCATGATTTTCTACGTCAACGACAGCCCCTTTGCCGGTCAGGAAGGGGAATACGTCACCAGCCGTCATCTCCGCGACCGCCTGTTCCGCGAAATCCAGACCAACGTATCCCTCCGTGTCGAAGAAACGGACAGCGCCGATGCCTTCAAAGTATCGGGCCGCGGTGAACTTCACATCGCCGTCCTCATCGAAGAAATGCGCCGCCAGGGCTATGAACTCCAGATCGGTAAGCCCAGCGTCATTACGAAAGAAATCAACGGCCAGCGCTGCGAACCGCTGGAAGCTCTCACTATCGACGTTCCGCCTGAATTCATGGGCGCCGTCATGGAAAAACTCGGCACGCGTAAAGCTGAAATGGTCAACATGACCGATATCTCCGGCTACACCCGCTTGGAATTCATCATTCCGGCCCGCGGCCTCATCGGTTTCCGCAGTGAATTCTTGACGGCCACTAAAGGCAACGGCATCATGTACCACGTCTTCCAGGGCTATGCTCCTTGGAAGGGCGATATCCCGGGCCGTACCCGCGGCAGTTTGGTAGCCTTTGAATCGGGCACGACGACGGGCTACGGTATCTTCAACCTCCAGGACCGCGGTACGATGTTCATCGAACCGGGCCAGGAAATTTATCTCGGTCAGGTCGTCGGTGAAAGCAACCGTGACGTCGACATCGATGTCAACCCCTGCAAGAAGAAACACTTGACCAACACCCGTTCCTCCGCGTCGGACGAAGCACTGCGCTTAACGCCGCCTCAGGATATGGGCCTTGAAAAAGCTTTGGAATGGATCAATGACGACGAACTCGTCGAAGTTACGCCGCAGAGCATCCGTATCCGCAAGGCTATCCTCGACAAACACGACCGCAAAAAGGCCATGCGCCGCGGTCAGTAATAACCGATATAAAGAGAAGGTTTGCTGCATTTGCGGCAAACCTTCTTTTTTCTTGACTTTGAGCATGCTCTAAGGCGTATAATGAGAAAGAACCGTTTAAGGTCATTTATGGTAGGAGGTAAGGTTATGGAACAATCAAAAGTATTTTTTACGGATTTTCGCTGTCATCCAGGAACGAACAATTTACAGAAGCTGCAGAAGCTCTGTAAAAAGGCGGGCATCGGAAATATCAACTTTGACGGCAAATTCGTGGCTATCAAACTCCACTTCGGGGAATTAGGCTGTCTGGCATCCCTGCGTCCGCAGTATGTCAAAGCCGTTGCCGACCTCGTGAAGGAATTGGGCGGCCGCCCCTTCTTGACGGACTGCAACACTCTCTATCCGGGCAGTCGTAAACATGCCCTGGAACACCTGGACTGTGCCAACCTCAATGGCTACAACACGGTGACGACAGGCTGTCAGATCATCATCGGTGATGGCCTCCGCGGAACGGATGAAGTCGAAGTTCCCGTTAAAAACGGTGAATACGTCGAAGCCGCTAAAATCGGACGGGCCATTATGGATGCCGACGTCTTCATCAGCTTAGCTCACTTCAAAGGCCATGAATCGACGGGCTTTGGCGGGGCTATTAAAAACATCGGCATGGGCTGCGGCAGCCGTGCCGGCAAGATGGAACAGCATTCGTCGGGCAAACCCGTCGTCGATGAAAGCCTGTGTCGGAACTGTCATCGCTGCGCCAGTGAATGCGGCTCTGACGCCATTACTTATGATGACAACGTGGCTCATATCGATCAGGAACTGTGCAAGGGCTGCGGCCGCTGCATCGGCGCCTGTGCTTTTGACGCCATCCAGACCGTTGAATGGGATGCTAACGAAAAACTCGACCGCAAAATGGCTGAATATGCTCAGGCCGTCTGTCAGGACCGTCCGTGCTTCCATATCAACATGGTCATGGACATTTCGCCGAACTGCGACTGTCATGCCGAAAACGACGCACCGATTCTGCCGAATATCGGCATGTTTGCATCCTTTGACCCGGTTGCCCTCGACCAAGCCTGTGTCGATGCCTGTCAGAAGGCTGCTCCCATGCCCAACAGCCAGCTGTCCGACAATTTGGCTCAGCCTGATTGGCAGCATCACCACGATCATTTCCTCGACAGCAACCCCAACGTCGACTGGAAGACGACCTTGGAACATGCGGAAAAAATCGGTTTGGGTACGCGGGACTACGAATTAGTCATCGTTCATTAAGCACACAGAACCTGTCTCCACAGGTGCTTTGCCCCTATAAGTCACGCCGGCTTATAGGGGCTTTTTCGGTCCTGAGACCGCGTTATGACGTGGGGCAAAAGGCACATCTGGTAGGAAAAAGGGCCCTTCCTTTTTTCTTGCCACAGGATACTGATATATGCTATCATGTAATGTAAACCTAAATTACGATTTTTATAAATGGAGAGACATACATGGATTTTCAGCGCAATCAATTTTATCATATTATATCCTACGGCTGTCAGGCCAATGTGTCTGACAGTGAGCACTATGCAGGCCAGTTGGAAGCCTTGGGCTACCACCACACGGAAGACCTCGACATGGCCGACGTCATCTTGGTCAACACCTGCTGCGTCCGGGAAACGGCGGAAGATAAGACCTTGGGGAAAATCGGCGAATTCAAGCATTTGAAGGCCAAAAACCCAGATCTCATCATCGCCATCACGGGCTGCATGGCTCAGGAGTGGCAGGATAAGCTCTTTAAGCGGGCGCCGCATATCGACCTGGTCATTGGGACCCACAACATTCATAAACTCATTGAGCTCATCGAAAAGCGAAACAGCAAGAAGGCCCACTACATGGAAGCCGATATGAGTCTGCCGGCTTTCCACGATATGCCGGTCAAGCGCTTTCAAAATTTCTTTGCCTGGATTCCCATTATGAACGGCTGCAATAAGTTCTGCACCTACTGCATCGTGCCCTACGTCCGGGGCCGCGAAGTGAGCCGTCCCATTGAGGCCATCGTCGAAGAAATCAAGAAAGTCGCCGCTGAAGGCTATAAGGAAATTACCCTTCTCGGCCAGAACGTCAATTCTTACGGCCTCGACTTAAAGGACGGAACGGATTTTTCCAAGCTTGTCCGGGCTGTCGATGACATTGACGGTATCGAACGGGTCCGCTATATGACCAGTCACCCGAAGGACATGACTTTTGCCATGATCGATGCCATTGCCGAAAGCAAGAAAATCGTCAATCACATGCATCTTCCCATTCAGTGCGGGTCCGATGAACTCTTAAAGAAGATGAACCGCGGTTATACGACGGAACATTATTTGGAACTCGTCGACTACGCCAGAAAGCGCATGCCCGACCTGGTACTGACGACGGATATCATCGTCGGCTTCCCCGGGGAAACGGAGGCCATGTTCCAGGATACGCTTGAGCTCTTGAAGCGCGTCCAGTACGACATGGCTTATACCTTCATTTATTCGCCGCGAACGGGAACGCCGGCAGCGACGATGGAAAACCAGATTCCCCAGGATGAAAAGAGCCGCCGTCTGCAGCGCCTGATGGATGTCCAAAACGTATACAGCTTACAGAAAAATAAAGAGATGGAGAACCGCGTCTACGACGTCATCGTCGAAGGTCCGACGAAGAATGACGCCGGTCATTGGTTTGGCCGGACTACGGGCAATAAGATGATTATTTGGGAAAATGACGGGTCCGTCGCCATCGGCGATACCGTCCCCGTCGCCGTCGACAAAGGCCAGACGTGGGTTCTCAAAGGCCACTTAGTACACTAAGGAAGGTGAGACTTTGGCAGGGAAAAAATTAACGCCCATGATGGAGCAGTACATGGAAGTCAAAGAGCAGTGCCAAGATAAAATCCTCTTTTTCCGCCTCGGCGACTTCTATGAAATGTTTTTTGACGATGCCTTGACGGTATCGCGCGAACTCGATTTGACATTGACCGGCCGGGCCGGCGGCAATAAGGAGAAAATCCCTATGTGCGGCGTCCCCTTTCATTCGGCCGATACCTATATTGAGCGCTTAGTCCAGAAAGGGTATAAAGTTGCGATTTGTGAGCAGATAGAAGATCCGAAACTGGCTAAAGGCATCGTCAAACGGAAGATCATCAAGGTCATCACGCCGGGGACGATTACCCTTGAAAACGCCGTCGCATCGAAACAGAACAACTATATCGGCTGCCTGACTGAAGGACAGGGCATCATTTCCATTGCCCTGACCGACGTTACGACCGGCGAATGCCTGTGGGCTGACTGCGCTGCCTCCGAGATGGGCGACGTGTTGTTTGACATCCTTGCCGTCTACGAGCCGAGCGAACTCATCTATGCCCACATGGACGAGCATATGGAAAAGGTTCAGCGCTATCTGAAAGGGCACCTTTCCCAGTGCACGGTGACGGCCTTTGCCGTCGATGACGATGTTGACTATCGGGAACAGGCACGGCCGTATTTTCAGCCGGAATCCTTTGCCGCTGCTGCCCGGGCCGGCGCCTGCATCGGCATGCTCCTGGCTTATGTCAGCGACGTCATGCAGTCCGATGTGTCCCACATCAATTCGTTAGAACATATCGACAATGAACGGCGCCTGGTCATCGACGCCGCCAGCCTGCGCCATTTGGAAGTTACCCAGAATGTCCGCGACGGCGGCCGCCGGGGGACCCTCCTCGACGTCCTCGACAAGACCAATACGGCCATGGGCGGAAGGCTTCTTCGCAAGTGGTTAGAAGCACCGCTCATCCGCATCGCCGATATTACGCGGCGTCAAGATGCCGTAGAAGACCTGGTCCTCCACGACATCATGCGCCAGGACCTGGCCGACGTCCTCGACCGGATTTACGATTTCGAACGGATTTTGACGCGTATCGAAACGGGGACGGCGACGCCGAAGGACATGGTTGCCCTGCGCGAATCTTTGGCTGTCATTCCTCAATTGAAAGAGGTCTTGTCCGGTGCCGAAGCCGATTTGCTGCACAGTCTCAATGGCCGACTGGAAACCCATGACGACGTCTACGACCTCTTATGCCGGGGCATCAAGGATGAACCGGGGTTGGTTATCCGCAACGGCGGCGTCATCAAAAACGGCTTTTCGCCGGATCTCGATGAAATCCGCTCCATTGCCGCCAACAGCCATGCCTTTTTGCAGCAGTTAGAAGAAGCGGAAAAAGAAAAGACCGGTATTAAGCTGAAAATCGGCTATACTAAGGTTTTCGGCTATTACTTTGAAATTTCCCATTCCAACACAAAACCGATTCCCGATTACTACGTGCGCAAGCAGACATTGGTCAATGCCGAACGCTATATTACGCCGGAGCTGAAGGAATTTGAAATAAAGGCCCTGACCAGTCAGGAACGGATGCTGGAATTAGAATACAAATTGTTCGGCGACATCCGCCGTGACATTCAGGCCCACATCCCGGACATGCAGGAAACGGCCCGAGCCATCGCCCGCATCGACTGCCTGTACAGCTTGGCAGAAGCGGCCTATGACAACCGTTACGTCCGGCCGGCCCTCAATACTAAGGCAGCCGTTCGCATCAAAGACGGCCGCCACCCCATTGTAGAGCAGTATTTAAAAGATGAATTGTTCGTCCCCAACGACGTCAACTTAAATCACGACGACCACGAAATCCTGGTCATTACAGGCCCCAACATGGCCGGTAAATCGACGTATATGCGCCAAGTGGCCGTATTGGTCCTCATGGCCCAGGCCGGCTCTTTTATACCGGCCAAGGAAGCGTCAATCTGCCCGGTAGACCGCATCTTTACCCGTATCGGCGCCAGCGACGATATCTTGACCGGCCAGAGTACCTTCATGGTGGAAATGAAAGAAGTGTCCTACATCTTAAAGCACGCCACCAGCCGCAGCCTGCTCATCCTCGATGAAATCGGCCGCGGAACGAGTACCTTTGACGGCATGTCCATTGCTCGGGCGGTCATCGAATACTGCCTAAAAAACGTCCATGGCCTGACCTTGTTTGCTACCCATTATCACGAGCTCATCGCCATGGCCGACGACTCGCCGAAGATTAAGAATTACACCGTTGCCGTCAAGGAACGAGGGAAACACATCAAGTTCCTGCGCCGCATCGTGCCCGGCGGCGCCGACCGCAGTTACGGCCTCCACGTCGCACGGCTGGCAGGCCTTCCGGAAAGCCTCTTGAAGCGGGCTGATGTCATCCTCGAAGAACTTGAACAGCAAGGCGGCGGGATGATGCCGGCGAGACCCGTTGTCGTTACCGAGCCGTCGCCTATGGGGGACAGCCTCTTTTCGAGTCCCGTTATCGACAAGCTGCTCGGCGTCGATGTGAGCAGCATGACGCCTATCGAAGCGATTTCTTTCTTATATAGTCTGCAAAAAGATGCCAAAGAGGGAAGTGGAATCCATTGAGTTCAATCATTCATGTCTTAGATGAAGCAACGCGCAATAAAATAGCTGCCGGTGAAGTCGTCGAACGGCCGGCGTCGTGTATTAAAGAGCTCGTCGAAAATGCCATCGATGCCGGCGCCGGTGCCGTTGAAGTGGAAATCGCCGACGGTGGCCAATCCTATATGCGGGTTACCGACGACGGCTGCGGCATGAGTGCCGAAGATGCCAAAAAGTGCATCATCCGCCACGGGACGAGTAAAATCAGTTCCGTCGAAGATATCTTTTCCATTACGTCCTTAGGATTTCGCGGGGAAGCCGTGCCCAGTATTGCCGCCGTTTCGCACATGCAGATTACGACCCGTCAGGAAGGTGACGACTTTGCAACCCATCTCCTCCTCGACGGCGGCGTCATTACGGCAGAAGACCAGGCCGGCGCTCCCGTCGGGACGACGATGGAAGTAAGCGATCTCTTCTACAATACGCCGGCGCGGCGGAAGTTCCTAAAGAGCGAGCGGACGGAAAGCTCCAAAATTTCTGAAATGGTGACCAAATTGGCCTTAGCCAACCCGTCCATTGCCTTTACTTTTACCAATAACGGCCGTACGACGATGAAGACCGGAGGTACCGGCGATCTGCGGGAGACGATTGCCAACATTTACGGTGCCCAAGTGGCCCGTGAAGTCTTTGCCATCTCCTATGATCAAGACGGGATTACCATCGAAGGCTACGTCGGAAAACCGTCGGTCCTAAAGAGCAACCGCGGCTGGCAGACGTGCATCGTCAATCAGCGCATCGTCCACAACCCCTTGATGTTCAAGGCCATCGACAACGCCTACCATGCCATGCTGCCCAAATCGGGCTATCCCTTTGCCATGCTCCACCTCCGCGTCGACCCGGCCGTCATTGACGTCAACGTCCATCCGGCTAAGACGGAAATTAAATTCTCTGACGAACAGGCCGTCTATCGAGCCATTTACCGCAGCATCGTAACGGCTCTCGTGGCTCAGGAAAAGCCGGAAGATATGGCCAAGACCATTGAGCCGCCGTCGCAAGAAAAGACGATAGAACGACCGGCTGTCGAGGAAATACGCCTTGGGGCTTCAGAAGCGGCGCCTGTCGTAAAGGCCTTTACACCGATGACAGAAGCTCCCAAACCGGCGATTCCGACGCTCTTTGAAGGGGAGCGCAAAGTTATTCCTCCGGAAGAAAAAGATGCCCTGCGGGAAGAATCGCGTCCGACCCTTTCCTTTACCAGTCGGCCTGCTTCGTCTTTTCCTCGAACGGAGCGGAACTATGAACCGCCGTCTCGTTCGAGCGACAGCAGCCGCCTCTTTTCAGAGGCCTTGGCTCAGCACGGCCAGGGCGGCGCGACGGAAGCCGTTGCGGCAGGGCCTGGGGAAGAGGTGCCGAAAATCGTCTTTGAAGGCGATGACGACGTTTTCATTCCCCTCGGCGTCGTAGCCGACTGCTTCATCGTTGCCAAGAAAGGGCAGGATCTGTACATCGTCGACGAGCACGCGGCCCACGAACGAATTCGCTACGATACCTTCTGCCGTCGCGTCGAACGGATGCCGAGTCAGCAGCTGTTGACGCCGGAATTCATCGAAGTCGACGGCGACGACATGAACCTCCTCTTAGAGCGGCAGGATGTCTTTTCCGACCTGGGCTATGCCTATTCCGAAGCCGGGCCGTCGACTCTTCGTATCGAAGAAGTCCCCTGCGACCTGCAGAGCAGCGACATCGCCGATTCCTTGAAGGATATCTGCCAGCTCCTCCACGATCAGAAGGAGCCCGATAAGGCCATGGTCCGCCACCGCTCCCTGGCTTATCTCTCGTGTCACGGTGCCGTAAAGGCCGGAGACCGCCTCAACATTCGGCAGATGAAGCAGCTTCTGGACGATCTCTTCCATACAGAAAAGCCATACGTCTGCCCCCATGGCCGGCCGATCATCATCCGCTTTACGCCAAAAGAATTGGCTCATCTCTTTAAACGGACATGAGGCCCATGATATACGTCGTGCCTTCTTTGAAGGCCAAAGAAAAATTGCAGGATGAGGGAAGAGCCTGGTCCGAAGAAATGGGTTTTTCCTTTGTGCCGCGGCGAAAGAGGACCATCTCCGATTTGATGGCCGACTACGGGCCGAATTTTCTCGTCTATTCCTCGCGGGGACCGCAGATCGACCGTCCCGAAGGCAGTCATTTTTTCAGCCTCAATATGGCTGAACTCCGGACGCAGCACATCCGAAAGGGCCAGCCGGATCATTTGTTGACGGCCCTTCAGGGCGGGACTCCGGGGGATGTGCCCTTGTCGGTTCTGGACTGCACCTGCGGCTTTGGCGCCGACTCCATCGTCGCTTCCTTCGGACTTCCCGAGGGATCGGTGGTAGAGGCCTTAGAAGTGTCGCCCCTCCTGGCGGCCGTAACGTCCTGGGGCTTTTCTCATTTCGTCCATGAAAAGGACGACATCACGGCGGCACTGCGCCGCATTTCCCTTCGCCGCGGCGATTACCGCACTTATCTTAAAAACGATGAGGGCCCTCATTACGATGTCCTCTATTTTGACCCCATGTTCCAGCGCCCCGTTGAAGGGAGCTGCCAATTCCAGCCCGTGCGGGCCATTATGAATCACGGCAGTCTTACGCCGGACCTCATTGAACAAGCTATTCAGAAGGCGCGGCGCCGGGTCGTCATTAAAGAGCGGGACTTTACGCAGCTGTGCCGGGATTTCCCCCAGGCGAAATTGTATGGCGGCAAATACAGCCATATTGGCTATGCCGTATTGGAGTGTGAATCATGGAAAAAGTAATTGCCATCATCGGTCCGACGGCAGTCGGAAAGACGGCCCTCAGCTTTGCTCTGGCCGACCATTACGGAACGGACCTCGTTTCCGGCGATGCTTATCAGATTTATCGCCATATGGATATCGGCACGGCAAAACCGACGGCGGATGAACTGGCCCGTTACCGCCATTACCTGATCGACATCGCAGGCCCTGATGAGCCTTATTCAGCGGCTAAATTCTGCAAGATGGCTGGCGAAGCCATTACGGCTGTTAATAGCGAAGGGAAAATTCCTATCCTCGTCGGCGGTACGGGCCTCTACGTCCAGTCCCTCCTCGAAGGCTATGACTTTCAGACCTCGCGGATGACGGAAGCCGATAAACGGCGAGCTCAGGCCAAGTTAGAAGGCTTCGATGAGGAAACCCTCAAAGACTATATCCGGAAAGAAACGGATTGGGAGCCGCCGGACTGGCACGAACTCCTGTCCAACACCCATCGCCTGACCCGGCTGGTCAGCGCCATCGAGCAGGGGGAAGGGCACTCTTTCGTCCGTCAGGGCAAGGCTCATGACCTCGTCTATGACGCCTATGTCATCGGCCTTCGCCTGCCGCGGGAAGTTTTGTATTCCCGCATCGAAGAGCGGGTCGACGTCATGGTAGATGACGGCTGGGTCGATGAAGTCCGGCACCTGTTGGACCTTGGCATTTCTTTGGACAGCCAGGCCATGAAAGCCATTGGCTATCAGGAACTGGGGCAGTACGTCCTGGGGCAGATGCCCCTTGACGAGGCCATTCGTCAAATCAAGGCCCGGACGCGGCATTTTGCCAAGCGCCAGCTGACCTGGTTCAAGCGGATGCCATATATTCACTGGTACGATAAGGATCACTATGATAACGAACAAGGATTGATAACCGCTGTTTTGGAGGATATCAATTTTTAGCTTATAGATAGAAAGGAATCAACGACATTGTCTCTGGATTTAGAAGTTTTACGAAAAGAAGCACTGGCACAGTGTGCCCCTCAGTTTGAACGCATTGACACCATTTGTCTGAAAAATACGGAAAAAGTATTGAAAGCCTATAAGGAAGCTCAAATTTCTTCCTATCAGTTTGCCGGCACGTCGGGTTACGGCTATAGTGACATGGGCCGGGAAAAACTCGATGAAGTCTTTGCCCGGGTCTTCAAGGCGGAAAAAGCCTTGGTCCGGCCTCATTTTGTTTCCGGCACCCATGCTTTGGCGACGGTCCTGTTGTCCCTCCTCCATACGGGGGACCTTATGATGAGCCTCGTCGGGGCTCCTTACGATACGATGCAGGGCGTCATCGGCTATGCCCGCCATACGCCGCACTCCTTGAAAGAAATCGGCGTCGCCTACGAAGAAGTTCCTTTGAAGGACAATGCTTATGACCTTTCCGGTATTGAACAGCAGGTCGGCGCAAAGCAGCCGAAACTGGTCCTCATCCAGCGTTCTCGCGGCTACAGCACGCGGGCATCGCTCACCATCGAAGATATCGAAAAGATTATCGCCGTCGTCCGAAAAGTCAGCCCGAAGACGATCTGCTTCGTCGATAACTGCTACGGTGAATTTGCCGCTGAACGGGAACCTATCGAAGCCGGAGCCGATATCATCGCCGGTTCGCTCATCAAGAATCCCGGCGGCGGTATTGCCCCTACGGGCGGCTATATCGCCGGCAAGACCGAATTAGTCGAAGCCGCAGCCGACTACCTGACGGCTCCGGGACTCGGCGACGAACTCGGTTCCTATGCTGCCGGTTACCGCCTCTTTTTCCAGGGATTTTTCATGGCGCCTCACGTAACGGCTCAGGCCATTAAAGGGGCAGTCTTTGCAGCTGCCGTTTTTGAGAAAATGGGCTTTCGCGTATCGCCGGCCGTTACGACGCCCCGCGTCGATTTGATTCAGACTATCTATTTAGAAAACGAGCAGAATATGTGCCTCTTTTGCCAGGGAATCCAGGGCTTTTCGCCTGTCGATGCTCATGTAACGCCCATTCCTGATGATATGCCGGGCTATGCCGATAAGATTATCATGGCAGCCGGCGACTTCGTCCAAGGTTCGTCGATTGAGCTGTCGGCTGACGGTCCCATTCGCGAACCGTACATGATTTACCTCCAAGGGGGCATCGTCTTTGAACACAATGTACTGGCCATCTTAAGCGCCGCCCAGTACATCGCCGAACATCGGGAAGGAGCGGCTCATGATTAAGGAAGTCCTCGTCGTCGAAGGAAGGTCTGACGTCGCCCGTATCCGGGCCAGTCACATTGACGTCGACATGATTACGACCGATGGTTTCAACTTAAAACCCCATACGCTGGATCAGATTCGCTGTGCCTATGAAAAGCGGGGCATCATCATTTTGACCGATCCCGACCGGGCGGGCGAACAGATTCGAAAGTTTCTGACCGACCGCTTTCCGGAAGCCAAGCACGCCTTTATTCCCCGGAAGGATGCCATTGCCAACGACGACCTCGGCGTCGAACAGGCTTCTCCTGAAGCCATCCGCCTGGCCTTATCCAAGGTCCGCTCTGCCGTCTATGAGCCCCAGGAAATCTTTTCCATGAGCGACCTTTCCGGGGCAGGCCTGAACGGCAGTCCTGACGCGTCTGACCGTCGGGCTGAAGTCGGGGCCATTCTCGGCATCGGCTACGGCAATGCCAAGCAGTTTTTAAAACGATTAAATCATTACGGTGTTACCCGCCAGGAGTGGGACCAGGCTATTCGCCAGATCGATGAGGTGAAATAATGAAAGAAGTCGACTTATCTAATCCCGACGTCGTCCGCTACGTCGTCAACCGCTTTGGCCTGCGCATGAATAAAAAATTAGGGCAGAACTTCCTCATCCGTCACAGTGTCGTCGATGACATCGCCGATGCGGCGGATCTCAGTGAAGGCGATCCGGTTCTTGAAATCGGGCCGGGCATCGGCACCCTGACCCAGGCTTTGGCCGAAACAGGAGCTGCCGTTACGGCTGTCGAATTGGACGATAATCTGCTGCCCGTCCTCGACAAGACACTGGAACACTACGACAACGTCCGAGTCGTCCACGGGGACATCATGCGTACGGATATCGAAACGCTTATGAACCACAAGCCCTTCAAGGTCTGTGCCAACCTGCCCTATTACATTACGACGCCGATCATCATGAAGCTCTTAGAACAGAAACTTCCTATTGAACGGATCGTCGTCATGGTTCAAAAGGAAGTAGCCGAACGGATGGTAGCCGTGCCGGGTCATAAAATCTACGGGGCTCTCTCGGTTTCGGTCCAGTACTATACGGAACCGAAGATGCTCTTTGAAATCTCGCCGAAATGCTTCATGCCGGCACCGGAAGTTACGTCGGCTGTCGTCGCCATGGACGTCCGCCAACAGCCGCCGGTAGAACTGACCGATGAAAAGCGGTTCTTTTCGGTCGTCAAAGCGGCCTTCCAGCAGCGGCGGAAAACCTTGTCCAATGCCTTAAAGAATACGGGCATGACTAAGGAACAGATTGCCAAGGTCTTGGAATCTGCATCGATCGACGGTCAGCGCCGGGGTGAAACCTTGTCGCTCCAAGAATTTGCCGACATCGCCAATGACTGGGTGAAAACGACAAAGGGTGAAACCTTGTAAGCTATCTTTATTCGGAAAATTTCGGATGCTCCCGATAAAGATTCGCTGTGAATGGAGGTGACTTCACCTCCGTTCATGGGGAATCCCATCGTGATACCTCTTCCACCCCAAGGAAGCGCGCTGGCAAAGACGGTTTAAAAGAGCAGCTCTTCTGGCGACGATGAGGAACTTACGGGAAAATTACTTGACGAATAGAATGTACCGTGATATACTAATTAAGTCTTTTGTGGAGCGGTATCGAAGTGGTCATAACGGGGCTGACTCGAAATCAGTTAGGCCGAAAGGTCTCGTGGGTTCGAATCCCACCCGCTCCGCCATACGAAAAGCCGCACTGTTAAGCCTTTTATAGGTTTAACAGTGCGGCTTTCTTTTTTATAATTTCTATTGGCTGAGGGTTTTCTCTACCCCAACATCTACCCCAACAGTGTTTTTCGTGCATTGATCGTGCCTTCCGAAGGGATACATATCTTCCAGTCAGGCGGGGGCGATATTGTAATCCTTTCACACAATCCAAGGTCAGAATAGATTGCTTCCGGCAGTGAGCCCTTTAGGATGAACTCGCGGCTTTGTGATTGCTGCGAGTTCATCCTCATTTCCTTATTAGGTTTCGAGGCTGTCTCCTGACGATACCATGTGGGTGTGTTTTACTCGCCAATTGGTCATCTTATTGTAGAGCCAGAATCCGTAGATTCCCAAGGTAATTGCCGTGAAGAACCACCATTTTATGTAATTGCCAAAGAGTTGGGCCCCCGTTCCGTCGAAATAGAGACGGTGGCCGTCGATGACCGTATTGCGGCAGAGCCAACGCTGGAACATGACGAAGCCCCAGGGATAGGCAATGCCTAAGGTGAATATCGTCAGGAGGGTCATGATCAGGTAGTAGCCGATAAAACCGAGTACCGATCCTTCGAATTGAGATTCTTTTGAAACGTTCATGGATAACACCTGCTTTCTTTAAATTTCGCTGCGATAAGGGACTTGCCGTCTTTCCTATATTCCCAATTATCGAGTCGAGATGGATTGGTTCTATTATACCAAATTTTTGTCTTTATTATACCAATTATACACTTAAATAAGGTAATATAAGAATATCCTTGTGGCAATAATGAAAAAATCCGACTGAAAGAGGACTCCCGATATCGGCTGAAGCAGGGGATGTGCGGCGGAAATGAGCTGGTGATTTTGAGGGGGACGTACGGTATAATACCTGGAACGGAGCGGTTTATCAGTCAAGTATTCATTGCCGTGCAATAAGACAAAAGCGTTGGTAGAGGATACATTTTATCTAGACTGACTATTTGATTTGTGTTATAATAACAAAAAGTAATTTTTAATAGCATTTGAAAACTGGAAATGGAGGATGTTACTATGCAGAAAAAAAGTATGTTAATTGCAATGTTTTGGGTTTTAGCCGCAGTATTACTTCCTGTGTCGTCGACTTCTTTTGCAGCTACGATAGTTCCTGCCGGTCAATCGTCATATTCCACGGCGCCTCTCTACGGAACCTATCCGTTTATCGGCTCTGATGAAGACAGTAACTATTATCTGGATCCTTCCAGCACCTATTTTTCCAACCGTGAAAGCAGTGTTCCTGCTTTAGGTGGATTGGTTTACAAAGTACAGAAAGGCAGCGGCGACGTTGCTATCAGCCAGCTCGACCCGTACAACGTTACCTTCTCGACCTACACGGGCAACTCCGAACGCTATATCTCCGTCGACCGAGTTATGCATAATGGCGTAAACGTCAGACAAGAAATGACGGAAAACAACCAGGCCTTCTTTGACGGCTTGTTCTGGAAAATCGCTGACATTACGGGCGCCACGGAATACTGGAGAACCCACGTTAATAACTAATCTGTTATAACAATCACCAAACCCTGCAATGAATTTTGCAGGGTTTTTTGTTGTCTGCGGCGAATTCATTAAGAAAGGATGTTTTCGTTTTGAAACAGGTGATAACATGGAGAATCGAACTTATTCAGAAGAAGAGTATTTACAGATTGCAGAAATTCAGCATTTTGCCTTCTGTCCGCGCCAGTGGGCCTTGGATTACCTTGAAGGGCAGTGGCAGGAAAATGTCTTGACCATCGAGGGCCATGCCCTGCACGATAAGGCTCATGACCCCATGAGCCGGGAAAAGCGAAAGGGGAAGATTATCGTACGGGGGATGCGTGTCTTTTCTGCATCCTTAGGGATTTCCGGCGATTGTGATATCGTAGAACTCCATGAAAAGAAGGATGGTGTCTTCATTCCGGCTTTTAACGGGACCTACGAAGTGATTCCCATCGAATATAAGCGGGGACGGCCGAAAGAGGGCGAGGAAGATGTTCTTCAACTGAAATTACAGGCACTCTGTTTGGAAGAGATGTTCTGTACGACTATTCCCTACGGCTATATTTATTACGGAGAAACGAGGCGTCGGCAGGAAACGGTATTTTCAGAGCAGCAGCGGGAAACCATCATCGAGCTGCTGAAACAGATGCGCCAATATATTCAACGTGGATACACGCCTAAAGTAAGGCGGCGTAAGGGATGCCGAAAATGCTCCCTGCAGGATGTTTGTATACCGAAATTAAAGCCGGATACCTCGGTTCAGGCTTATTTAGAAAAGAGGCTGGTCGAATGAAGCCCTTATTGAATACCTTATTTGTAACGACGGACGGGGTCTACCTGTCTTTAGACGGAGAGAATATCGTCGTCTTAAAAGATCAGGCTGCCCTGGCTCGATTTCCCCTGCATAATTTTGAGCAGATCACAACCTTCAGTTATCTGGGAGCCAGCCCGGCCTTGATGAAAAAATGTGCCGATATGAACATCGCCTTGAATTTCATGTCGCCGCAAGGCCGTTTTCAGGCACGAGTCATCGGCAAGACCAACGGCAACGTCTTGCTTCGCAAAGAGCAGTACCGCTGGTCTGACTGTGAGGAACGGAGTGTTTCCCTGGCACGGGCCTTTATTTTAGGGAAGCTCTATAATGGTCGCTGGGTATTGGAACGCATGATGCGCGACCACGAAATGAGGCTGCCCATGGAAGATTTTCAAAAGACGTCGGCCCTTATGAAAGAGGCTTGCCGGTCCCTGCTTTCGGCAGCGGATCTGGACGAAATACGAGGTATTGAAGGAAAGGCCGGAGCAGCTTATTTTTCCGTTTTCGATGCTATGATACTCAATCAAAAAGAAGATTTCTTCTTTACAGAACGCAACCGGCGGCCGCCCCTAGATCGAATGAACTGCTTATTGTCCTTTTTATACGCCATGTTGGCCAATGATGCCGGCGCAGCCTTAGAGGGCGTCGGTCTCGATTCCTACGTGGGTTTCCTCCATCGCGACCGTCCGGGACGTCAGTCTCTGGCCTTGGATTTGATGGAAGAGCTTCGGCCGGTCATGGTGGACCGCACGGCCCTGGCCATGGTCAACACCAAGAAAATCAAGGGCAGCGATTTTTATCAGGAAGACGGAGGCGCCGTCTTACTTACCGACGAAGGACGCCGAAAAGTCTTGTCGTACTGGCACGACCATAAAGAAGAAATGATTCAGCATCCTTTTTTGCAGGAAAAGATAAAATGGGGGCTCGTTCCTCATGCTCAGGCCTTATTGTTGGCACGGTATCTGCGCGGCGATTTAGACGGATACCCGCCGTTTTTATGGAAGTAGGGATGGCTATGTACGTCTTAATAACTTATGATATCAGCACCGTCGACAGCGCCGGAAAAAGCCGTCTGCGAAAGGTAGCAAAGGTCTGCCAAAACTACGGACAGCGCGTTCAAAACTCCGTTTTTGAATGCAAGGTAGATCCGGCCCAGTGCAAGACGCTGGAACTGAAGCTGATCAAGATTATTGACGAAGCTCAGGATAGTCTGCGGTTCTATTACTTGGGAAAGACAAAGGACTTAAAGGTCAAACACGTCGGAGCCAAGCCGGCCTATGACATTGAAAGCACTCTCATCATATAAGGTGCGAAAGGGAAGGACATTCCATTTTCAGGCTGATTTGTGGGGTTTTAAAGGAGATATAAAGAGAAAATAGGAAGAAAATTAAGGCGATTTAGTATAAAAGTGGGAATACAGCCCAATTTTATCAGGATAGTAGCTGAGGAAACATGGGTTGTCGCTGTCGCACCCAAACGGGTGCGTGGATTGAAACAAAACCAACAAAAAGCCCAATACGGCCACGCCGAGTCGCACCCAAACGGGTGCGTGGATTGAAACTTTGGCGTGTATAACTAACGGGGAGCCTGCAACAGTCGCACCCAAACGGGTGCGTGGATTGAAACATGGGCATGAAACGAGCTAACGGCACCGGGTCCGGTCGCACCCAAACGGGTGCGTGGATTGAAACGCGACCAAGACAATGCGCAGACTTTCGACGTTGGGTCGCACCCAAATGGGTGCGTGGATTGAAACGGGATAATAGAACCGTGTATCTTTCCGTCGTCAGTCGCACCCAAACGGGTGCGTGGATTGAAACTGTTATTGCTTCATGTGTTTTTAGGAAGTCATCGTCGCACCCCAACGGGTGCGTGGATTGAAACCCCGTATCGTTGTCGTTCGGCGCGTAGAAAATTGTCGCACCCCAACGGGTGCGTGGATGTACATGTAAGTCGTATTTTCGTGACTATGTTGCCCTATTTTTTAAGTTAAATGGCCGTGGCGATTGAAAGGGCGATGGTGGGAATGGTATAATAAAAAAGTAAGTGTCACACCTTTTCCTCTTGTGAATCTTGAAGAAGGTGTGTGGATTGAAACATATATGTTGTAGTTGTCTTCTGTGAAGCAGTATCGCACCCTTTTGGGTGCGCGGGTTGAAAGAATGGATGCGGCAAGTAGTTCTTTAGGACTGCTTGCCGCATCTTCATAATTGACGATATGTTTCTTAATCGTTTCCAGAAATGACTTCTGCGGATTTAGGACGAGCTTGATGACCCGATATGTTAGAAATATGTAGTATTCTGAGTTCGTTCAGGTTGGGCAAAGAAAGCTGAAATATGGTATACTTAATAGGCATAAGTGAGGAGTGATCTTTTGAAAGGTATTGTATTGGCTGGCGGAAGCGGGACCCGGCTGTACCCGCTGACGACGGTAACATCGAAACAGTTGTTGCCGGTCTATGATAAGCCCATGATTTATTATCCCTTGTCGACCTTGATGTTGGCCGGGATTCGGGACATTTTAATTATTTCTACACCGACGGATTTGCCGAACTTTGAACGCCTTCTCGGCGATGGCTCTCATTACGGCATCCATTTGAGCTATAAGGTCCAGCCTTCTCCCGATGGTTTGGCCCAGGCCTTTATCCTCGGGGAAGAGTTTATCGACGGGGAACCGTGCGCCATGATCCTCGGCGACAATATTTTCTACGGTGCCGGCCTGACCCGTCATCTGCAGCAAGCCGCTAAGATGCAGGAAGGGGCTACCGTTTTTGGGTATTATGTCGACGATCCGGAACGGTTTGGCGTCATTGAATTCGACGGCGACGGAAAGGCTATTTCTATCGAAGAAAAGCCGCAGCAGCCGAAGTCGAACTATGCCGTAACGGGCCTTTATTTCTACGATCACCACGTCTGCGAGTATGCCAAGCAAGTGAAGCCGTCTGCCCGCGGTGAACTGGAAATTACCGACTTGAATAAGATTTATTTGGAAAAAGGAAAACTCGATGTCGTAACCCTCGGAAGGGGCTACGCTTGGCTCGATACGGGAACCGTCGACAGCCTGAGTGAAGCCTCGTCTTTCGTAAAGGCCGTGGAAAATCGGGCGGGAATTCAAATTGCCGCCTTGGAAGATATTGCCTACGGTCACGGCTGGATCACCAAGGAAGTCCTCGAAGAAAGCGCTGAAAAATACGGCAAGAGCCCTTATGGACAGTACTTGAAAAAAGTTGCCGAAGGCCGGTTCTTGCGGGACGAATAATTTCATCGCTCCAAGGAATTCTATGTGCAGGATACATCGAGAAATGGGAGGAACTTTTTCATGAATATCATCGTCACCGGCGGTGCTGGATTTATTGGTTCTAATTTTGTCTTTTACATGTTAAAAACACATTCGGAAGATCGGATTATTTGCTTGGATAAATTGACCTATGCAGGCAATTTGTCGACGCTGCAGCCGGTCATGGAACAGCCGAATTTTCGCTTCGTCAAAGCCGATATCTGCGATCGTAAGGCCGTATATCAGCTTTTTGAAGAAGAAAAGCCGGACATGGTCGTCAACTTTGCGGCAGAATCTCACGTCGACCGTTCTATTGAAAATCCTTCGATTTTCTTAGAAACGAACATCATGGGCACGGCGGTGCTCATGGATGCCTGCCGTAAGTACGGCATCCAGCGTTATCATCAGGTATCGACGGACGAAGTGTACGGTGATTTGCCCTTGGACCGTCCGGACCTGTTCTTTACGGAAACGACGCCGATTCATGCCTCGAGTCCGTACAGCTCGTCGAAGGCGTCGGCTGATTTGTTAGTTCTGGCTTATCACCGGACCTATGGCCTTCCTGTGAGTATAAGCCGCTGCTCCAATAACTACGGGCCCTATCATTTTCCGGAAAAATTGATTCCTCTCATGATCATCAACGCTTTGAATGATAAGGCCCTTCCGGTTTACGGCGACGGTCTTAACGTCCGTGACTGGCTCTATGTAGAAGATCACTGCCGGGCTATCGACCTCATTATCCGAAAAGGACGTGTCGGCGAAGTCTATAACGTCGGCGGCCACAATGAAATGAAGAACATCGACATCGTCACCTTGATCTGCCGGGAGCTGGGCAAAGACGAAAGACTGATTCAGCATGTAACTGACCGCAAAGGCCACGACCGCCGCTACGCCATCGACCCGACGAAGATTCACGACGAACTGGGCTGGCTTCCGGAAACAAAATTTGCGGACGGCATCAAAAAGACCATCGCCTGGTACTTGGATCATAAGGATTGGTGGCAGCCTATTGTCTCCGGCGAATACCAGACCTATTATCAAGAGATGTATGGACACCGAGGCTAAGGCAACTGACGAAGGGAAATGAGGGTGAACTTATGAAAATTTTCGTGACCGGTGTCAACGGACAACTGGGACATGACGTAATGAATGAATTGGCCCTTCGCGGCCATGTCGGTATCGGCAGCGATTTGGCGCCGGCATACAGCGGCCTTGACGATGGCTCTGCCGTTACCAAGGCACCGTATCGCTCCTTGGATATTACTGATAAAGAAGCCGTTTCGGAGGTCTTGAATGAAGTCCGGCCCGACGCCGTCATTCACTGTGCCGCTTGGACGGCCGTTGATATGGCTGAAGACGACGGACTGGTCGACAAGGTTCGCGCCGTCAACGCCGGCGGGACTCAGCACATTGCCGATGCCTGCAAAGCATTGGACTGCAAGATGCTCTATCTCAGTACGGACTACGTCTTTAACGGACAGGGAAGCGAACCGTGGCAGCCGGACTGCCGTGATTACCAGCCCCTCAATGTCTATGGCCAGACCAAGCTCGAAGGGGAGCTGGCCGTATCACAGACGCTGGACAAGTATTTCATCGTCCGCATTGCCTGGGTTTTCGGCAAGAACGGCAAAAACTTCGTCAAGACCATGCTGAATGTCGGCAAGACCCACGATACGGTCCGAGTCGTCAATGATCAGATCGGGACGCCGACCTATACCTTTGACTTGGCACGCCTGTTGGTCGACATGATCCAAACGGACAAGTACGGTTATTATCACGCGACTAATGAGGGCGGCTATATTTCCTGGTATGATTTTACCTGCGAAATCTATCGCCAAGCCGGTTATAAGACTGAGGTCATTCCCGTCACGACGGCAGAATACGGCCTGTCGAAGGCCAAACGCCCCTTCAATTCGCGCCTCGATAAACAGAAGCTCGTCGCAGCCGGATTTACGCCTCTTCCTGATTGGAAGGACGCCTTGAAGCGCTATTTAGAGTAACCGTCTGATACAGGCGTTACGGGATATAAAAGGAGAGACAACACGAAATGGGTCAGATTACAGTAGAAAAAAATGTCGGAAATATTGAAGGCCTTTGTATCATCACCCCGGCCGTTCACGGCGATGACCGCGGCTTCTTTATGGAGACATACAATCAGCGGGATATGGAAGAAGCCGGTTTTGATATCGCCTTCGTTCAGGACAACCAGTCCATGTCGGTGAAAGGCGTTTTGCGGGGCCTTCACTTCCAAAAACAGTTCCCTCAGTGCAAATTGGTTCGCGCCGTCCGAGGCAGCGTCTTTGACGTCGCCGTCGACCTTCGCCGTCAGTCAAAGACCTACGGCAAGTGGTACGGCGTAGAACTGACGGCAGAAAATAAGAAGCAGTTCCTCATTCCTGAGGGCTTTGCTCACGGCTTTTTGGTCCTCAGCGACGTCGCTGAATTTTGTTATAAAGTCAATGACTTTTGGCATCCCAATGATGAAGGAGGCATGGCCTGGAACGATCCTGAAATCGGTATCGTTTGGCCTGGCCTGAAGGGGACCTATGATGGAACTTGCAGTGCTGCCGGCTACACCCTGGCCGACGGGACGCCCCTTACCATGAGTGATAAAGACCAGAATTGGTTGGGACTGAAAGATACTTTTTCCTTTTAACCGAATGTAAAGCCCTTTTTTCTTCGAGCGCAGCAGCGAGGTGAAGCCTATGCAGAACATCATCGCCGTCATTTGGGACTTTGACAAGACCCTCATCGACGGGAATATGCAGGATCCGATTTTTGAAGAATATAATATCGATAAGACCGAATTTTGGCGGGAAGTCAATGCCCTGCCGGCGAAATATGCCGAAGAAGGCATTCGCGTCAATGGCGATACCATTTATTTGAACCAGTTCATCAACGAGACCCGCAAGGGGACTTTTAAGGGACTGAACAATGAAAAGCTGCGGAGCTTTGGAGAAAAGCAGAAGTATTATCCCGGTGTTCCCGATATTTTCAAAAACCTCAAGGCTGTCGTAGAAAATAATCCTCGCTATCAGGAATACAATATAAAAGTAGAACACTATATCGTCAGTACGGGGATGCTGGCCATTATCAAAGGATCGGCCGTCATGCCCTACGTCGAAGCGATTTGGGGCTGTGACTTCATCGAAAGCGTCGATGAAAATCAGCAGAAGGTCATCAGCGAAATCGGCTACACTATCGACAACACGACCAAGACGCGGGCCTTGTTTGAAATCAACAAGGGCGTTCCTCAGCGGCCCGACATCGATGTCAACGCCAAGATGTCTGACGCCTATCGCCGCGTGGCCTTTCCGAATATGATCTACATTGCCGACGGCCCCAGCGACGTGCCGGCCTTTTCGGTCATCAATAAATTCGGCGGCGCGACCTTTGCCATCTATCCTAAGGGAAATGATACGGCCTTTCAACAAGTCAATCAGCTGCGCGAAGACGGCCGCATCGACATGTATGCCGAAGCCGATTACCGTGAGGGGACGACGGCCTATATGTGGCTGACCCATAAGGTCGATGAAATGGCACGGCGAATCTATTTTGCCGAAAAAGAAAGCCTCGAAGGGGCTATTTCCTCGGCACCGAAACATCTGGTTTAATCGAATAAAGGCAGCAAAAAGCCCTTCACAGGCAGGAGCAGCAGCTTGTTTGTGAAAGGCTTTTTTTGTTAGGCATAAGATATTGGGTTGGAGCGTAAATCGACAGGGGAGATTATTCTCCCAAGGCGTAGAGAATGTCGGCAGCGACGGCGTTTAAGTTGTAGTGGCTGGTGTAGCAGACCATCGTGCCCTGCGAGGCAGCTTGCTGACAAGCTTTTCGGACCAAGGCATGGCCCGTGTGATTGGTGTTGATGATCAGAACGTCGGCTCCCTGCAGTTTTTGGCCGTCGAAATTTTTATTCTCCAAAATCGTCCATTCGGGAAAGCGAGTTTTAATTTTTTCGTGCCATAAATCACTGCCGCCGGCGACACAGACCGTAAGGGCATCGGCGGCTTTTTCGAGGCGTACCGTGTAGTCGTCAGGAAGGGGGAAGGCCCCTTGCTCTAAATCCTCTTGGGGGCAGCGAGCTTCCCATTCCTGAATAGACTGTTCCAAGGTCTTTACATAGCCGTCGTAATTTTCCTGCAGAGCTTGAAAGGCGGCTTTTGTCTGGTTCAATTCGTCGCGCAGGCTGGCTGCTTCATCATCGAAGATGGGAGGCGTATCATTATAGACGAGGCGAATGAGGCCCAGGCCGAGGGCAATCTGTCCGGCCGTATCGAGGATGCCGGCAAGCTTTAAGGCTTCGGCTGTATCGGAAGGAACAGGCGTGTTGGTGACGGCGATGCGGCCGCGGACCTTGTGGCCTTTGATAGCCGTCGGACGAGAGAATTGCTCAATCGTTACGGAGGCAATAGCTTTCGTAATGTTGTCATCGCTGCGGTGCAGGGTATATTCGGCTTTTCGCGGCGTGAAGCTTTCCTGAGTCAGTTGGCACTGGCCGGTCATAAGGCCCGTCTGATCGGGAAAGGTTACAGCCGGATTGTCTTTTAATTTCTGCCATAATCGGGCTGTCGGGACGGGACGGCCGGCAAGACAGATGGCTTCGCCGTAAGGCAGAAAACGATCTTCGCCGCGGCAGGAGAGGCCCGAAAAGGAATTCGTATAGAGTATCTGCGTGATTTTCATGATAATAAGGCTCCTCAAGGTACTGGAATGTTTCTATTATAAGCCATTCCGGAAGAGAATGTAAGGCGTAAGATACAGCGAAATCCATAGGGAGAGCGGCAGAGAATCTGACAGAAGATATTTTTATGGAGAACGAAGAATGAGGAATACGGTGTTTTTGCTTACTAAAAGAAGGATTACTTATGCTATAATAATCTTAAGAAGGCTCGGTCAGACTATAATGCGAAAGGGAAGTGGCCATGATAATTCCCGATAAAAAATGCCATAGATAGAGAGACGGACGAAGTAAATCCCTAATGACTGCTATATAGGGACTGTCAGTGGGGATTTAGCTGCATTGCATATCAAGGAAAACACAGGAAAATAAAAATTTTGTGTCGCACCTCAACAGGTGCGTGGATTGAAACCCCTGCAATGACTACAGTGTCGTCGGTGAACAGAGCCGCTCCCCAACGGGTGCGTAGATTTGAAACACTGGGGATAAGGAAACATACGGATTTTAGATGGTTATATGTATACTTTTTCTGTAATAGTTATACGGGTTTTGCGAGATAAATAGTATCTTTGTTGTTGACTGATGATATGGTTTTTCTTACATTTTGTTTGCCGAAGAAATGCCTTATTTTGGAAGCATTGCAGGTAGTTTATCTGTAGGTCGGCGCATGGTTTAGATTACCAAGGGTACCCAGGGATTCTCGGTCCGGATGAAAAAATATCTAAGGATGCATATTCATATATAGAAAAGTAAGGGCACGACAGCTTTTTAGCATAGGTCGTGCCCTCGTTGTTTTTTCAAGTGGGCAAGAGAACCTGCATGATTCATATATGCAAGAGCTGTAAAGTACATGCCCCTTACAGCAAAGGCGGCCTGCCGACTAGCATCAGTCAGCGGACCGCTTTTTACGACATATTCTAGTGAGATGGTATTAGGAAAAAGAAGTGGCAGGAAAAGAATGGTTACTTTGCACGAATTTGTGTGTAGAGATTGACGATTTCACTTGCCATATCTTTCATGGCCATGCCGGTCATGACGTAATCCTGGGCATGAGCGATGAGTACGTTAAACGGTCCTTTCAGTTCACCGTTGGCCTCTTTTTGCAGTAGTTCTTCTGTCTGTAGTCTATGTGCCTTGAGCAAATACTCATCAGCTGCCTTAAGGCTCTCTTCGGCATCGCCAAAGTTTCCGCGGCGTGCCTGTTTTAATGCATCTGCAACTTTGGCACGGCCATCACCGGCCGCTGCGATAATTTCGAATGCAACATCTTCTGGTTTAGACATATTGGAATCTCCTTTTTGTTTTTATTTCTTAAGCAGTTCGTTCTCGATGCGTTCGCGTGCCTGCGGTGCCCATTCGGCCATCTTTTCGGGGAAGCCGAAGATGGAGACGCAGGCAATGTTGTCGCCGCCGACTTTCGGAGCGTCCGATCGGAGTTGCTTGTTGGCAAAATCCATCTGGCGCAGGGTTTCAAAGATGCCGTCAAAGTCGACATCGCCCATGCCGAGGTTTAGATGCTGATGGACGGATACATCCTCGCGGCCTCGCTGATTCAGCGTTGGCGGATTTAAGATGTAGCGGCAGTCGAGAGTCTGGTTGTACGTATCGGCGAACAGTACATGGGTCAGTTCGTCACCGGCGTAGGCGAGCATATGGCGGACATCGCCTTTTCCCTGGTCGTAGAAAAAGCCGTGCGGAGAAGAATAAACGTAACCGAGGTTTTTGGAACGGAAGGACTTGACCATGTCGCAGGTTTCATCGTTGAGTTCGCAGAAGTCGTACGGATGCGACTGAATCTCGACGCGCAGGCCCTCGCGTTCAATGATGGGCAGCAGCTCCTCCATGGAGCGAAACCACATGCCATTGCAGATTTCCTGCTGGTTCGGATCGCCTGACAGTTCCGTGTTGATGACCGGTACGCCCATGTTGACGGCGATTTCGATGATTCTTTTCCAGTTGGCTACGGCCATCCTGCGTTGTTCTTCCGTTGGACCGGACCAGCGGTAGACGCAGATGAATGAGGAAATTTCGACGCCTGTTTCTTTGAGGGCTTTGCGGTATTCTTCTTCGCACTCTTTGGAGAAGAGAGGATGTTTGTAGAATGGATTGATGCGCGGATGGGGTGATTGTTCGATGTATTTATAGCCCCAGTCGGCAACTTGATGGACGAGACCGTTGATGCTCATCTGTTTCGACAGTACGTCGACATCAAAGGCAATTTTCATGGGGAAAGACCTCCTGTTTGGGTATTAAAAATAAGGAATGAGACATTATTACAGGGATATTGGTTTGATGGTGTCCTTGCTCGCTGACTGATTTTCATCATAGTGGCGGAAGCCGGCTTCAATTTCTTCAAGGGAACGGCCTTTTGTTTCCGGCACGAAGAGCTTGGTAAAGGTAATGGAGACAAGGCCGATAATGACAAAGACACAGAAGGTCATGTCAAGGCCGAGGGAGCTGAGCATGACAGGAAAAGCCAGGCCAACAAAGAAATTCGCCATCCAGACGAAGAAGGAGCAGATACCGTAACCAAGGCCGCGCAGTTTCAAGGGGATGATTTCAGAGAGCTCCAACCAGAGAATGGGGCCGAGGCAGCTCTGCATGAATGCAAGGAACATAACCGTAAGGCCGAGAATCAGGAAGGGAAAGAAGGCTGTCTCGCTGAGAAAATGTGAAGCTAGGGTGATCAGCAGCAAAGCCGTTGTCGTACCGATAAATCCGGCAAGCATCTGCGTGCGGCGCTTGATTTTTGTCATGAGGTAGAAACAAAAGGCTACGGCACAGACTGAAGTCAAACCATTGAGGGTATTGGCAATCAAGGCGCCTTCTCTGGAGAATCCGGCTTTGGTCAGAATCTGAGTACCGTAATACATGACCGAGTTGACCCCGGTCAGCTGCGTGAAGACGGCAATGCCGATGCCAATCAGCATGATGCGGCGAACCCAGGGTGTCATGAGATCGCGATAGGTTGCTTGGCGTTGAATCGACTGGGCTTTGATGAGATCTTGGATTTCGTTGAACTCGGCGATAGCCCGTTCTTTGGTGCTGCGTACGACAGAAAGCACGGCGAGAGATTCAGAGAGTTTCCCTTTCATGAACAGCCAGCGAGGGCTTTCCGGAAGTTTGAGCATTCCGAAAAACAGGAAGACTGCCGGCAAGGCGCAGACGGCAAGCATGTAACGCCAGATATGAGGGTCGCCGGCAAGAACGATGGCGATGATGGCATTGCAGACGAATGCCAAGAACTGACCGGTAACAATCATGAATTCATTCTGGGTGACCATGCGGCCTCGATTTTCCACCGGTGCGAGTTCGGCCAGATAGGTCGGTACGGTGACGGAGGCACCGCCAACGGCAAGACCTAACAGAAAGCGGGTACAGAGCATGACTTCAAAGGAGGGGGCCAGGCTGCAGCCAATGGCCGCGAAGAAGAAAAGCACGGCCAGGCAGATGATATTGTGACGTCTGCCGAGCATATCCGAGAGACGGCCGCCTACGATAGAGCCTGTTGCAGCACCCAGAAGCAGAATACTGACGACCCAGCCCTCATGGAGGGGGAGAGGTTCAACTGATCTGGGGCCGACATGTATGGCAGGGCACCGTTGATGACGCCCGTATCATATCCGAAGAGAAGACCGCCGAACGTGGATATGATCATGATTTTCTTTAAATAACTTTGTGCATTTGATGGTTGAGACATAAACATCACATCCTTTTGTTAATCATTCAATAGCTGTGTATAAAAGAAAATGAGAGTATTGATAATACAGAGCGCTTTGTACGAAGAGCAGGACGTATCAAATAATCCGTATATCATTATCTATCTGCCCGTCTTGCTTTATCTAATTATGATTATACCGAATAGAATGTATGCCTTAAAGATGCCTGCTTGCTGAAAAATATATCTGTCTTGCTTTTTATTTATCGGCACTATTTCTGCTTTTTTTCGGATAGCTGATACTAAAAGATAAAAATCAGGCAGAATCTGTCTGCTAATGCAGTAATTAATAATTATGATGAATAATGATTGCGATGGTGTTTGCGATATTGATAGACAGGGCATGCCGATATATCCGAGAGGAAGACCGATGGGCCTGCTGACGAATAAATCGTTACGAGCAAAGGATGGATTTTTTATGAATTTCGGATAAAGGATAATAAAAAAAGCAGACATGATTTGCCTGCTTTTTTTGCCTGCTTATATAGTATTTAATGATTACGATTGTGTTTGCGGTACTGATGGGGCGTCATGCCGATACGCTTGAGAAAGAGGTTGATGAGACTGTTGCTGGAGGAATAGCCAAGGGAGAATGCAATGGATTCAACGGACTCCGTGCCATGGACGAGCATAATCTTGGCCTGATTGATCTTGCTGTTTATGACGTATTCAATGGGAGCGTAGCCGGTCTGCTCTTTGAAGCAGTGGGCAAAATAGTAAGGACTGAGCTGGGCTACCTCCGCCAGTTCTTTCAGCGTGATGTCTTTTCCGATATGATTGTGTATGTATTTTACGGCACTGGCGATGGGATCTTGGCTGCGGACCGTGGTCTTGTTGGGAATGGAGAGAAGGGCCAGCAGTTTGTAGATGCGCAGGGAGACCTGGAACGGCGTTTCGAGCCCGTCTTTTTCATAGAAGGAAACCATGTCATACAGCCCTTGATCAATCTCGCTGTTGGTGTCCAGCTGAATGAGGGGCCCGGTGTTTTCAAGGATATAGTCCGTGAGTTCGCGGGCGTTAGAACCGTCAAAATGGAGATAGAGGAATTCGAGGCCGTCTTCTGCCTGATAATAATGAGGCTCATAGCAGTCGAGGAGGACCACATCCCCTTGATGGGCTCGGTAGTCTTTGCCTCGGAAAGAGATATTCATAATGCCGCTTCGTATGTAGATGAGCAGGAGGGCAGCGTATGATTCGCGGCGCATGAAATATTGTTTCATACAATAATAGTGCCCGCACCAAGTCGGATAGAACAGCATGTCTTTCGCTGCAGCGGAGGGAGTAAAGGAAAAACAGATTGATTGCGGCAAAATGCCAGGATCGACGCTTTTCATGAGTAAGACCACCTTTGTTTAGGAAATTATGGTGAATGATTTGATGCCTTTAGCAAGATTGATGTATTTTTTGACAAGATAGACCGTTTACGCTTGCTGGTATTTATTTTATAATGCAATCAAACGAAAGGCAAGAACAAAGTAAGACAAGATGAAAATCAAGATTTTATAAGGTTTTATGAGCCTTATTTTGCTAACAACCTTTCTGACGCGCGCGTTTTACCCTAATAACAATCATAAACAATGACACGCTGACGAATAAAAAGTTCAGCGCAAGAAAAGGAGATAATTATCATGTTAAATGGCGAAAAGAAAATTGAAAGACCACTTCGTTGGGGCATTGTCGGCGGCGGCCGCACGGGACAGGTTGGCTATAAACATCGCACGGGGGCGCTGCGCGACAACACGACATATCAGCTCTTGGCGGCAGCTTTCGATGTTGATTATGACCGCTGCAAGGATTTCGGCCGCAACCTCGGCGTCGCCGAAGAACGCCTCTATCCGGATTACAAAACGATGTTTACGGAAGAAGCCAAACGTCCGGACGGCATCGAAGTTGTTTCCATCGCTACGCCGAACTTCACGCATTATGAAATCACCAAAGCAGCCCTTAACGCCGGTCTCCATGTCATCTGTGAAAAACCGTTGTTCTTTACGGTAGAAGAAGGCGAAGAAATCAAGAAACTGGCGGAAGAAAAAGGTAAAATCGTCGGTGTCACTTATGGTTTCTCTGGTTTCCAGATGCTGCTGCAGATGCGTTCGATGATTCAGAACGGTGATCTCGGTACGATTCATATGATTGAACTCAGCTATACCCATGGCTTTGCCTGCAGTGAAATCGGCGACCAGCAGAATGAAGCACAGAAATGGCGTGTCGATCCGAAAAAATCCGGCCCGTCCTTCGTCCTTGGCGATCTGTCGACGCATACTTTCTACATGAGCCAGCTGATTTGCCCGGATATCAAACTGAAAGAAGTTCTCTGTGATTGTCAGAGCTTTGTTAAATCTCGGGCTCCTCTGGAAGATAATGCCTATGTCCTCATGCATTATGACAATGGCGCTGTTGGCCGTATGTGGGTTTCGGCGGTCGATGCCGGCAGCATGGATTCTCAGCATATCCGTATCGTCGGTTCCAAAGCGTCGGTTGAATTCAACGATTGGCAGTCTAATGAACTCATTTATGAAGTCCAGGGCCAGCCGAATCAGAAACTGTATCGCGGCATGCCCTATCTCAGTGACGACTGCACTGAATTCGAACGCATGAATGCTCTTCATACGGAAGGCCTCGGTGAAAGCTGGGCCAATATCTACCTCAAGATTGCCATGGCCATCGATGCCAAGAACCGCGGCGATGAAGAAGGTCTTAAGAAAATTAATTATCCGGACATCAACGCCGGCATTGACGGCATCCGCTGGATCACGAAATGTGTCGAATCCGCAGATAAAGGCGGCGTCTGGGTTCCCTTTAAATAAGTGAGATAAGAAAGCAGGTGAATGAAATGCAGTTAGCAATTTGTACCGATGTATTCCAGGACCTTTCGTACACGGATATGCTCGATAAAGTAAAATCCCTTGGTATTGATGCGGTTGAAATGACTGCCGGTGGTTGGGGTGCACAGAAGCACTGCCATACGCAGGAACTCTTGAAGGATTCGAAGAAGCTGCAGGCTTTTCAGGACGAACTGACCAAACGCGGTATGCGTATCTCTGCCCTCAATACTTCTTGTAATCCGCTCTGGCCGTCGGCAACGGGCAAAGCCTATGAAAATTCCATGTATGCCTGTGTCGATTTGGCGAAAAAACTTGGCGTCAAAAAAATCGTTGCCATGGCAGGCCTTCCGGCAGGGAGTCCGAAAGATGAAACGCCGAATTGGATCGTTTCGACTGTATCGTGGCCGGATTTCATGGAACCCTCCTATCAGTATCAGTGGGAAGTCACGATTGCTTTCTGGAAAAAGTTTGCAGCTTACGCAAAAGCGCATCATATTGAACAGATTGCCATTGAAGAATTCCCGGGGACCATGGTTTGGTCGGCAGAGACGATGCTCAAACTTCGTGAGGCGACCGATCCGATTATCGGCATCAACCTTGATCCGTCACATATGATGGTTCTTGGTGCTGATCCGATTGCAGCGGCACGGGCTCTCAAGGGATGCATCTTCCATGTTCACGGCAAGGATGCACGTATCGAACGAGGCCTTGCCGATACGAATGGCCTTCTTGAGCCGCGCCCGGTTACGGAGTCAGCAGACCGTGTTTGGAATTATGTCGCCGTTGGCTGTGGTAAGGATTTGCAGTGGTGGAAAGAATTCTTCTCGGTCCTGTCGATGATGGGCTATCATGGTGATGTTTCTCTTGAAATGGAAGACCTTACCATGAGCGTTGAAGCCGGTGTTCATACGTCCATCGATGCCCTGCGCCAGACGATTAGTCAGTGATGAGATTATCAGTGGGGATTATTCGACATGAATAAATCCTCATTTGAGATATTATCTCTTAAAGGGGTGCAAGATAACTCATCTGAAAAATAAAGTACGACTCAAATGTAGTGACCTCAAAACGTTAGACCTGGCCACCGCAGCAGATATACTGCGGTGGCTTTTTTATGCGCTGGTATGCTACTGACTATAAGGAACAGTGATTTGCTTACGGAAAGAAGCGTCACGTGTGCTATAATAATCTTAAGAAGGCCAGTCAGACTATAATGCGAAAGGAAAGTGACCATGATAATTCCCGATAAAAAGTGCCATCGATAGAGAGAAGGACGGAGTAAATCCCTAATGACTGCGATATAGGGACTGTCAGTGGGGATTTAGCTGCATTGCATATCAAGGAAAACACGGGGAAATAAAATTTTTGCTGTCGCACCCCAACGGGTGCGTGGATTGAAACGCGCTGGCTCAAAATAACCGGCAATCGCTGTCGTGTCGCACCCCAACGGGTGCGTGGATTGAAACTCCGTGCCAAGATTTTTCCATTGCCGGACGCCAGGTCGCACCCCAACGGGTGCGTGGATTGAAACATCGTAACTCGTCCCCCGGACAACGAATTCCATGGTCGCACCCCAACGGGTGCGTGGATTGAGGCCGGGTTCAGTTGCTCTAAATTTTGGCACAAAAAAAGAGGCTGTACGCCGTGATTTTGTTTCTCACGGGGTACAGCCTTTTTGCTATCACCTTATAAGAAGATATATTTTAAGACGAAGATGACGGCTAGGACGTACATGAGGAGGGAAATCTTTTCCCGCTTGTTGGTCAAGACGTTGATGAAGACATAGGAGATAATGCCAAAGGAGATACCTTCTGAAATGCTGTAGCAGAAGGGCATGGCAATAATCGTAATGTATGCCGGAATGGATTCGCTGAAGTCGTCAAAGTCGATGCCGACGACGGCGGTCAGCATGAGGAAGCCGACGATAACCAAGGCCGGTGCCGTAGCAAAGGCCGGGATGGCCATGAAGAACGGCGATAAGAAGAGAGACAGGGCGAAGAGGATGGCAACGCAGACGGCAGTCAAACCGGTGCGGCCGCCTTCACTGACGCCGGTAGCACTTTCGACGAAGGTCGTCGTCGTGCTGGTACCGAGGACGGCACCGAAGGTCGTTGCGACGGCGTCGGCTAAAAGGGCGCCTTTGATGCGGGGCAGACGGCCGTTTTCGTCGAGCATGTTAGCCTTGGACGATACGCCGATGAGGGTTCCCAAGGTGTCGAAGATGTCGACGAAGAGGAAGGCGAACATGACGACTAAGAAGTCCAGGCTGAAGACGCGGCTGAAGTCGAGCTGACCGAAAATCGGGTCCAGGCTGGCCGGGGTAAAGGCAGCAGCACCGCCGGAGAGATCCGGGATGACGCTGAACATGTGTAATTCCGGATTGGGGACGTAGAGGCCGGTGAGTTCGCAGATAATGGCCAAAATCCACGTGAAGAGGATGCCCCAAAGGATGTTGCCGCGGACTTTTTTGACCATCAGGACCCCGGTGAACATGATGCCAATCATGGACAGGAGAACTGTGATGCCAACGGTATTGAAGGTACCCGTAGCGGCGGATTGTTTAAAGGAAAAGAGGGCGATTTTCGTAGCCGGATTGGCGACGATAATCTGAGCATTCAAGAGGCCGATAAGGGCAATGAAGAGGCCGATACCGGCGGATACAGCCCGTTTCAAGGTCATGGGGATGGCGTTGAAAATGGCTTCGCGGACATTGGTCAGGGACAAGACGATGAAAATAATCCCTTCAACGAATACAGCCGCCAAGGCCATTTCCCAGGTGTAGCCCATCTGCAGTACGACAGTAAAGGCAAAGAAGGCGTTGAGCCCCATGCCAGGCGCCAAAGCGAAAGGATAGTTGGCAAAAACGGCCATGCACAAGGTCCCGATGAGGGAGGCCAGGGCCGTTGCCGTCAGGACGGCGCCCTTATCCATGCCGGCGGCGCTCATGATCGTCGGGTTGACGGCCAGAATGTAAGCCATAGTCATAAAAGTCGTAATCCCGGCTAGGATTTCGGTACGGACCGTCGTGCCGTTTTCACGAAGGTGAAAAATACGGTCGAGAAAAGACGGTTGGTTTTCCATAACATGTTCACACTCCTTTTTTTAATACTGCCATAAATGAATATAATAAATAATGACAAGCAATATTATGGAATATTATCATTATAGGGGCTTTGGCATATTTGAGCAATACTTTTGTCAAAAAAAGCGATAATATGGTACAATGAGTCAGAACAATAAAATACATGATATTACCGAAAGAGAGGGGTACATTATGACAGTGACGCGGAACCAGTTAAAACGGCGTATTGCCGTTGCCCGGGGCCTCGAACCGGGGGATCTTGTCCTTAAAGATTGCCATATTGTAGATGTATATACACAGACGACGCGAAAAGGGGATATCGTCATCGCCGACGGCGTCATCGCCGGCGTAGGCGGCCCTTATGAAGGGAAGAAAGTAATCGATGCAAAGGGAGCCTATGCAGCGCCGGGCCTCATCGAAAGCCATATCCATATCGAGTCCTGTTACGTCAGTCCTGAAGAATTCGGCCGCTTAGTCGTGCCTTTCGGAACGACGACCATCGTTGCCGATCCGCATGAAATCGTCAACGTCTGCGGCTTGAAGGGTTTGGATTATATGATGAAGGCGGCAGAAGAAACGGCTCTCGACATCCATTTTATGGTGCCGTCCTGCGTGCCGGCGACGCCTTTTGACCACAGCGGTGCCACCCTTGAAGCCAAGGATATGGAAGCTCCCCTGGCCGATGACCGCATCCTCGGTGTCGGCGAATTCATGAACTGCCCGGGTATCCTCGAAGGACACGATGCTGTCCTCGATAAACTCATTACGGCCTATGGCACGGGAAAACCCATTGACGGTCACAGCCCCGGTGTTCATGGCAAGGATCTTCAGGCCTACATTTCGGCCCAAATCCTGACCGACCACGAATGCTTCAGCAAAAGCGACGCCGAAGAACGGGTTCAAGCCGGGATGTACGTCCTCTTGCGCAACGGCTCGGCCTGCCACGATTTGCCGAAGCTGGTAAAAGCCGTGACGCCGGCCAGTTTACGGCGGTTCCTCTTGTGCTCGGACGACCTTCATCCCAAGACGATTTTTGAAAAAGGCCACCTCAACGAACACCTGCGCTTATGCGTTGCCGCCGGTCTCTCACCGGAAGCTGCCATCACCATGGGCACCTTAAATGCGGCTGAATGCTATCATTTTGACGACCGCGGCGCCTTGGCACCGGGTAAGCGAGCTGACATCGTCCTCTTTGAAGACTTGCAGGACTTCAAGGTCCGAGCTACCTTTATTGAAGGGCAGAAGGTCGCTGAAAACGGTCAGTATCTGCCTCCCTTTACGAGAGCCGATTACAGTTCGGTCGGTAGTTCAGTGACGATTGCCGATTTCTCGGAAGAAAAACTGGTCATGCATTTAAAGAGCGATCATGTGCGGACCATCGATATCATGCCCGGCGGCGTCGTTACCGGAAAAGGGGAAGCCCAAATCCGACGTGATGAAACGGGCGACTTCATCTTTGATGAAACGGCTGATATCATCAAAGTCGCCGTCATCGAACGCCATCACGGCACGGGCAACGTCGGCCTCGGCCTGCTCCGCGGCTACGGCCTGAAAAAAGGAGCTGTCGCCGTTTCTATCGCCCACGACTCGCATAATATCATCGTGGCCGGCGCCGGCAATAAGGATATGGCTGCGGCTGTCGAAGTCTTGGAACAACAGAAGGGCGGTATGGCCGTCATTCTTGACGGAAAGGTATTGGCCGCCATTCCGCTGCCCATTGCCGGTCTGATGAGCGATAAGCCGGCTGCCGAAGTCGACGCCGCTCTCGATGACCTCTATGATAAGGCACGCAGTATCTTAGGCGTCAGTGCCGATGTCGATGTCATCATGACGTTGTGCTTCATGAGCTTGCCGGTCATTCCAAAACTTAAATTACTCGATACGGGATTATTCGACGTCGAGGCCTTTGATTTTGTCCCGGTTGAACTGTCCTGAAACGGAAGAGTGTATCCTGTCTTTGAAAAAATACAACGGTATATGCTATAATAAAATAAAGTATACCTAATGTATCGGGAAGCCTGAATCAGGCTTCCTGCAAAGACGGTGCCTTTTAGTAAGGCACTTTGCATACGGGGCAGGAACCACATTCCATCATAGAAAGAAGGGACCTCGCATAAGGGACAGCTTGTGCGAAATCCCTTTTTTTAGAGTCCTGTTGGATAAAAAGGAGAAGTGAGAATGGCAAAAGAATTGATTTATTTGGACAATGTATCCAAATCCTATGAGGGGCACCTGGTATTAGATGAGCTGAATCTTACCATTTCAGAAAATTCATTTGTCACCCTTTTAGGACCGAGCGGCTGTGGCAAGACGACGACTTTGCGGCTTCTTGCCGGTTTTGAAACACCCGATAAAGGGCGAATCCTCTTTGATGGAAAGGATATTACCCAGCTGCCGCCCAATCGGCGTCAGGTCAACACGGTGTTCCAGAATTATTCCCTTTTTTCGCATATGGATGTCGCCGAGAATATCGCCTTCGGGCCTAAGATTCATGGCAAGCCTCGCGATTACATCCGTGACAAAATCAGCTATGCCTTGAAACTGGTCAATCTCGACGGTTATGAACATGCCAACATCGTCGACCTCTCCGGCGGCCAGCAGCAGCGTGTGGCCATTGCCAGAGCCATCGTCAACGAGCCGCGGGTATTGCTTCTTGACGAACCGCTCAGTGCCCTGGACCGGAAGCTGCGCCGCAGTATGCAGCTCGAGCTCATCAAGATTAAAGAAGAGCTGGGAATTACCTTCGTCTTCGTAACCCACGATCAGGAAGAAGCACTCAGCATGTCCGACATCGTCGTCGTCATGAACCAAGGCTATATTCAGCAGATCGGCACGCCGGAAAGTATCTACAATGAACCGGAAAACGCTTTTGTTGCCGACTTCATCGGTGACAGCAACATCGTCGACGGCCTCATGGTCCACGATAAGTTGGTCCGCATTGCCGACTACGATTTCGAATGCGTTGACGTCGGCTTCGGTACGAATCGTCCCGTCGACGTCCAGATACGGCCGGAAGACATGGAACTGCGGCCGGCTCGTGAAGGCGGCTTCAACGGTGTCGTCACCAAAGTCATTTTTGAAGGCATGAACTATAACATTACCATTCAGGCCCGGAATATCGAATGGCTGGTCAAGTCGACGAAAAATTATGAACCGGGCGACGAAGTCAGCTTGGAAGTCGATCCTTTTAATATCCAAATCATGAATAAACCGGAATCCGAAGACGAAAGGGCGATGGAAAATGATTAACTCGGCAGCGATCCGCAATCTGTTTACGTTGCCCTTCCTCATTTGGGCAATCCTGTTTATTTTCTGTCCCCTCGTGGCCATCGCCTGGTACGGCCTGACCGACAGCAGTGGGACTTTTACGTTAGCGAATATCAGCCTCATTGCTCACTGGGAATATTTAAAATCCCTGGAACTGTCCTTGCTCCTGGCCTTAGTCAGTACGGTTGTCTGTCTTCTCGTGGCCTATCCGCTGTGCCTCATTTTGACTGAAGAAAAGCGGAGTAAGAGCACCCTTTTATTTCTGTTGTTCGTCCTTCCTATGTGGATGAATTCCATGCTGACGACCATGGCTTGGCAGACGATTCTTGAAAAGAATGGTATTCTTAATCAGTTCTTGCGTCTTTTGTCCCTGCCGGACGTCGTGCTCATCAACACGCCGGCAGCTATTGTCATCGGCATGATCTATAACTTTTTACCTTATATGATCTTGCCCCTCTACGTATCCTTGAGCAAAATCAACCGCAACGTCATCGCCGCCGCCCGCGACCTCGGGGCCAGTTCCTGGCAGACCTTCACCAAGGTCATCCTGCCCTTGTCCCTGCCCGGTGCCATCAGCGGCATTACTATGGTTTTTATCCCGTCGCTGACGACGTTCTTTATCAGCGGCCTTTTAGGCGGGAATAAGGTTCTCCTCATCGGCAACATTGTCGAACAGGAATTTACCATGGCCTATGACTGGCACTTAGGGAGCGGCTTATCCCTGGTGCTGATGCTGTTCATCATCGTCAATATGGTGATGACGGCTTACTTTGACCGCAGTGAAGGGCAGGTGAAGAAATGATGGAAAAATGGAAAAAAGGCTATGTTGCCTTAGTCGTTCTCTTTCTCTATGCGCCCATTGGCGTCCTCATTGCACAGTCCTTCAACGCCAGCCGCTATCGCGGCCATTGGACGGGGTTTACCCTGCAGTGGTACGGCGAACTCTTTCAAAATGAAGGGATTCTCGAAGCCTTGCAGAATACGATTACCATCGGCCTGACGTCGGCGGCTCTGGCGACCATCCTGGGCCTCATTACCTGCATGGCTCTGCGCGGTATGGGACGCAAGCAGCGCTCGGTCCTACTCGGGGTAGCCAGTCTGCCACTCTTAAATGCCGATATCGTTACCGGGATTTCCCTGATGCTGCTCTTTCTCGGCATGGGGCTGCGCCTTGGCTATGGCTCCATCCTCATGGCTCACGTCGTCTTTAATCTGCCTTATGTCATTTTGTGCATCATGCCTCAGTTCCTGGCCCTCGACCGCAGCTGCTACGATGCCGCCCGCGATCTCGGGGCAACGCCCTTTGTCGCCTTTCGCCGCGTCGTCCTGCCGGAGCTGCGGCCCAGTCTCTTGGCCGGGTTCATGCTGGCCTTTACCATGTCTGCCGATGATTTCATCATTACCCACTTTACGAAAGGCGCCGGCATCGATACGCTGCCGACGGAAATTTACGCAGAATTGAAACTCGGCATCCATCCGGAAATGTATGCCCTGTCGACACTGGTGTTCGTCTTTGTCTTGGTCTTTGCGGTCTTACTCACGATGAACCGCAAGCGATTGGCCTTGGGACGAGATTTATAAAAGGGAGGCCTGTCATGAAATATATTCGACTGCTCCTCATGGGACTCTTTTGTGTCCTTGCCTTATCGGGCTGCGGGTTCCTGGAAGGGGAGGAAGACGGAGATAACGTCGTCTACGTCTATAACTGGGGGGACTATGTCGACCCCGATACGATTACACAGTTTGAAGAAGAAACGGGCATCCGCGTCATCATGGATGAATTCGACACCAATGAAAGTATGTATCCGTTAGTGGCGGCAGGAGCCGAACGTTACGACGTCATTTGCCCGTCGGACTATATGATTCAAAAGATGATACACAACGGGTTGCTGCAGCCCCTCGATTACTCCCAACTGCCCAATGCCCGGCAGTATGTCGGCCAGCAGTTCTGGCAGCAGTCGGAGTTCTTCGATCCGGGCAACCGCTATTCCGTGCCGTACTGTTGGGGTACCGTCGGCATCGTCTATAATAAGACCATGGTCGACGACCCTGTCGACAGCTGGTCCATCTTGTGGAATGACAAGTATAAGAACGAGATCATCATGCAGGATTCGCCCCGCGATTCCTTCATGGTGGCCTTGAAACTCCTGGGCTATTCCCTCAATACGACGGATCCGGCCCAAATTGCACAGGCCAGAGACCTGCTCATAGCCCAGAAGCCCTTGGTTCAGGCCTACGGCATCGATGATGTTAAAGATAAACTCGTCTCCGGCGAAGCGGCCATGGGTGTCGTCTTTTCCGGCGAAGCCCTGCGGATGATCTTGGCCAATCGGAATTTGGAATACGTCATTCCTAAGGAAGGGACCAATCTTTGGATCGACTCCTGGGTCATTCCTAAAAATGCGGCCCACGTCGAAAATGCCCATAAATTCATCGATTTCATGAGTCGTCCCGACATTGCCTTGAAGAACTTTGAATATTTGACCTATTCGACGCCGAACATCGCCGTTCCAGAGATGGAAGAAGATGAAGATTATAAGGATAATCCCGTCGTCTTCCCGCCGAAAGAAGCCTATGCCGGTCAGGAAACGTACCGCTACTTAGGGGAACGGGAAGACAAGTATTATAACGATCAGTGGATTCAGGTAAAAGTCTGGTAGATAACGAAAAAGGACTGTCACCCGATGGGTGCAGTCCTTTTTTTGATGCCTGGATGAAATTAGATTTTTTTGCCTGTCAGCATTTCATAGGCTTCTTCGTATTTTTCAATCGTCTTGTCGATGACGTCCTGGGGCAGGAGATAATCGCTGTCCGGGTTAGCTTTGAGCCAGTCACGGACGAACTGTTTGTCATACGACGGCTGGCTTTGCCCTGCTTTATAGCCTTCGAGGGGCCAGAAGCGGGAGCTGTCCGGCGTAAGCATTTCGTCGCCTAAGACGATGGTGCCATTTTCATCGAGGCCGAATTCGAATTTCGTATCGGCAATGATGATGCCTTTGGAGAGGGCGTATTCGGCACATTTTTTATAGAGGGCAATGGTGTAGTCGCGAATCTTTTCAGCGTATTCCATGCCCTTTCCCGGGAAGACCTTGTCGATGTAAGCGGCGCCTACTTCGAGGGAGACGTTTTCATCGTGGTCACCGAGTTCAGCCTTGGTGCTCGGCGTGAAAATCGGTTCCGGGAGTTTTTCTGATTCTGTGAGGCCTGCCGGTAATTTAATGCCGCAAACCGTACCGTTCTGCTGGTAGCTTTCCCAGCCGCTGCCGGTGATATAACCGCGAACGATGCATTCCATGGGGATCATCGTCAGTTTCTGGCATTTCATGCTGTTGCCGACGAACTGTTCCTGCTGGAAGAATTCCGGCATGTCAGCGTTATCGACAGAAATCATGTGGTTCGGAATGATGTCGGATGTCATATCGAACCAAAATTTGGACATCTGCGTCAGGATGGCGCCCTTTTTGGTGATCTTGTTTTTCAGGATATGGTCGAAAGCGGAAATGCGGTCCGTTGCAACCATGATGATGCTGTCACCTGCGTCATAGACTTCACGTACTTTACCGGATTTAAAAGGGGTGTATTCTTTCATCTTGTCTGGCCTCCATGATTCAGAACTATTCAATTTATTTTTTGAACACTAATATCATAGCATATTTTAAGGAAATAAAAAAGAAGCCCGAAGGCTCCTTTTTAGGTTCGTCCCCATAAGGGAGGCTTTTTATTTCAGATAATAGGTAAGGCTGACCGTCTGGCTCAGGGTATTGGTGCCGGCTTCGACAGGCGTAGTTTCAGCGTCTTCCATCTTAGCCGACAACATTCTTACGTTGCTGTAAGCGCGGCTGTAGGACGGGCTGGATCCGGAAATATTGATTTCCTTTACGGCACCGAGCTGGTTGCCGGCGGCAGCGGCTGCAGCCTGAGCGGCACGCTGACCGTTGTGGACGGCTTCTTTAATCAGATTGTCTTTAATCTGATCGGAATGTTCGTTGGTGAAGCGGATGTTGTCGATCTGGTTGGCACCGAGGCTGCCGGCTTTGCTGATGACCTGCGAAATCAGACTGAGATCGCTGACTTTGACGGTCAGGCTGTTGGTTACCGTATAGGAGGTGACCTTAGAGCCTTTTACATCATAGTTGGGCGACATGTAGAAGTCGGTGGTCTTCAGGTTGTCTGCCGGGATGCCCATCGCTTTGATGGCGTTGGTGACGTTGTTCATGACTTGATTGTTCTTGGTCCGAGCTTGCTGGGCGTCGGCATCGGTGCTGGATGTACCGATGGTGATATATGCCGTGTCAGGAGCGACTTCCTGCTGGGCATAGCCGGTGACGGTGACGACGGACGGCTGGGGACCTTCAGCGAAAGCCTGAGGGGCAGTAACAAAGAGAGAGGATGCGAGCATAGCGGCCACGACGAGGCCTTTTAAAGACATTTTTTTCATGTAAATAACCTCCTTTGTAATGATTGTATCGATTATATCATATCTGAGAGAACATATCCACTCCCAAAAGAAAATCAGGACATTTGTCTACTTAGAATGTTACAGAAGTATTGCATTTTTTGACCGGGCATACTATAATATTTAAAGATACATAAAAGAAGCTAGGGGAGCCTTCGGGCTGAGAAAAGTGCTGGATTACACTTGACCCTTTACCTGATGCGGATAATGCCGCCGGAGGGAAGCTTTACGGGATTATAAAGCTCACCTGCGGAGAGGCCGCATGGTGGGCTTTTTTTGTGGCAATCGTCATTTTCTATATAGGAGGATTTTATAATGGATTACACAACACAAATGGATGCGGCCCGCAAGGGTATCGTAACGCCGCAGATGAAGGTCGTCGCTGAAAAGGAAAAGATGGCCATTGAAAAATTAATGGCTCTCGTCGCCAGCGGCAAGGTCGCCATTCCGGCCAATAAGATGCATGAAAGCCTGTCGGCTGAAGCAGTCGGCCAGGACTGCCGCACCAAGATCAACGTCAACTTAGGCGTTTCGCCGGAACACAATAATCACGAAGAAGAACTGCAGAAGGTGCAGAACGCCATCGATATGAAGGCCGAAGCCATCATGGACTTGTCGAACTTCGGCAAGACTCGGGACTTCCGCCGCAAATTAGTCAAAATGTCGACCGCTATGATCGGGACCGTTCCCATGTACGATGCCGTCGGCATGCTCGATAAAGACCTGAAAGACATCAGCGACGACGAATTCTTCTCCGTCGTCGAACAGCACGCCGAAGACGGCGTCGATTTCATGACCATCCACTGCGGCATGAACCGCAAGACGGCACAGCGCATTAAAGACAATCCGCGCCTGACCAATATCGTCTCCCGCGGCGGCTCGCTCCTCTTTGCCTGGATGGAAATGAATGACCAGGAAAATCCTTTCTATGAATATTACGACCGCCTCCTCGACATCTGTGAAAAATATGACGTCACCTTGAGCCTCGGCGACGCCTGCCGTCCCGGCTGTACCCACGATGCGACTGATGCTGCTCAGATCGAAGAACTGATTACGCTTGGCGAATTGACGAAACGGGCTTGGGACCACAATGTCCAGGTCATGATCGAAGGCCCGGGCCATATGGTGCTCAACGAAATCGCTGCCAACATGAAGCTGGAAAAACGCCTCTGCCACGGGGCTCCGTTCTACGTTCTCGGACCCTTGGTTACCGATATTGCTCCGGGCTATGACCACATTACCAGTGCCATTGGCGGTGCCATTGCGGCATCGAGCGGTGCCGACTTCCTGTGCTACGTTACGCCGGCGGAACACCTGCGCCTGCCGACGGTTGAAGACGTTAAGGAAGGCATCATCGCTGCCCGTATTGCCGCTCATGCTGCCGACCTCGTCAAAGGTATTCCCGGCGCCCAGGAATGGGACGACGCCATGAGCAAGGCCCGCGTTGAAGTCGACTTTGACACCATGATTGCCCTGTCTATCGATCCGGAAAAATCCCGCCGGTATTATGAATCGAGCAAGCCCGAATGCGAAGGGACCTGCACGATGTGCGGCAAGATGTGCCCGGCTCGTACGATGAAACGCATCCTGGCCGGTGAAGACGTATCGATCCGCTAATTACATAAAATCACCCATTATAAAGGGGCTGTCCGTGAATGAAGTTCACAGACAGCCCCTTTGGTATGTATAAGTTCTTATCGCCAGACCAATAACAGGGAGGCGCCAAATTCTTTTTTGAATTGTTTGTTCAGTTGTTTCATTTCATAATCGGCGGCGTTATACGTCGAGTCAGGCTTCGTCGACAAGATGACGACGGCGACGTTTTCTGCCATGGTGACGTCGACGTCGGTGACGATTTGTTCATACGTCAAATCCGAAGCCTCGGCCAAAGCCAAAATGGTCGAGAGTTTTCGGATCATGACCCAGTCATCGGCCGAAGCCATGTGGTCATAGCGGTATGCCCGGAGAATTTTACGGCTGATGCCGTGGTGGAAGCCGGCGATAAAGCCGGTCAGGATCTGTTCGATTTGGGTGAGGCCGTAAAGCGGGGCCTGGGAAATCATGAAGGCCGAGTGGCGGGCATGGTCGTAAAAGTTAACGATCTTTCCGACGTCGTGGAGCCGGGCCGCTGTCTGCAGAAGCAGGCGTTCGCGCTCGCCGTAGCCGTGAAGGGGCTGGAGCTCATCGAAGAGCTGGGTAGCAATGCGCGTGACCTGGTCGTAGTGATCTTTATTTAATATGAAGCCGTTCAAGGTGCCGATAAAATTCTTGACGCTGAAGTCGAGGATGTCATCGAAGCGAGGTGACGGCAGGTTGCAGTACGACGCATAGTATTCAAAGAACAAGCCTTCGCGGAGGCCGCAGCCGCTGACGACCATTTCTGAACTGCCGGTTACATCGAAGATGGCTTTGATGACGGCGGCGCCGGCGACGATGAGGTCCGAGCGGTCGCTGGAAAGGCCGGGAATCTTCTTGCGGTTGGCGCTGGAATGGGTCGAGAGGGTTTCAAAGACATTTTCAAAGTGTTCGAGGGGCATGATGTAATTATGGAGTTTCGACAACTCATAATTTGTCGCCCGCTGGTCCATTTTTGCAATGTTACGTGCTGTGCCGCCGATTCCGATAATAGGCAGGTTGATATGGGGAAGCCATTCGACTTCGCTCATCTTTTTGCGGATATATTTCAGGCAGGCGGAAATTGCTTCCTCGTCGGGGTTGCCCTGGGTGTTGAATTTTTCCGTCAAGGTGACGGCCCCGATGGGGAGGGAGATGGAATGGATGTTTTCGCCGTCTTGGACCAAGGTCATTTCGACGCTGGCACCGCCTAAGTCGAAGAGGAGGAAGTCCTTCATGGCAATGGTGTTGATGACGCCCAAATAACCGAGATAGGCTTCGCGTTCACCGGTGATGATGTTCATGGTGATGCCCGTTTCGTCATTGACGCGCTTTAGAAATTCTTCGCCGTTGCTGGCATTGCGGACGGCAGCTGTGGCGACGGCACGACATTCTTTAATGCCGAGGACGGTCATAATATGTTTATAGACATGGAGACAAGTCAAAGCCCGCTGGATTCCATCTTCACTGAGGGCACCGGTCTGGTTCAGACCGTGGCCTAAGCGGATGGCTTCCTTTTCTTGATACAATAAGGAATAGGACTGGTTGTCTGTGATTTGCATGACGACGAAGCGGATGGAGTTGGAGCCCAAGTCGATAATGGCTAATTTTTCCATGGTATACCTCATTTCTCTATATGTTTACCGGAATCGGTTATCCGTTCTATTATACTACAAATGAGTAAAAAAATGAAAAATTCCTTTATCATGCCGATATCTCGAGGTCGTGTCCTTTTTATATGGATATCGACTTTTTTAGTGCGTCACCGGCAGAACCTATAACGAATCGTTTATAAGGTGGAAAAATTTCCGAAAAAATGGGATAAATACAGGGAGAAATGCTTTGGGGCACAGAAACGTTTATCTCGAAAAATACAAATACAGACTGTCTCGTAGTAGGGCACGATGCAAGAAAAGTGTAAAATTTGAGGAAGATTTTTTACAAAAAATATACATAATGGGTCTGACTTTCATGTATAATAGAAGTAGCCTCAGCTAAACAGCGAGGATTTTGCTTAGAAAAGTGGGGAGAATAATGGAAAAACAGACCCGGAATGTTTTGGGCATCATCCATATCGGCACGGTCAATATGACGATGAAAATCATCTCTTATTCATCGCTTGACGATATGGAGATCATCGAAAACGTAGCTCAAGAAGTAAAATATGGCGAAATGGTGTTTCAGAGCCGCCACGTCAGCTTTCAATCACTGAATGAAATCTGCCAGGTCTTATTGGGGTTCCGACAGCTGCTTCGCGACTATGATGTGAAAGACGTCCGCGTTTTATCGACGACGGCTATCAGTGAAGCCGACAATTTGATTAATGTGCTCGATCAGATTCGCATCCGCACGGGGTTCCACGTTGAAGTAACCCACATGACCAAGGAAATCTTCTATAAATTCTTTGGTCTTTATTATAATGTGCTGAAAGGGAAATTCAATTTTGCCGACAAGGCGGTCATGCTGCTCGACATCACTTCCGGCGGCGTCGGCCTCACGGGCTGGAAGAACGACTGCCTCTTGTTCCAGCAGAACATCAACATCGGCTCGCTGCGCATCTTGGAAAATTTCACAGAAAAGCAGCGTAATGAATTGACCTTCCCGACGGCGGTCCGCGAGTACATTTACGGCACCTTGTACCCCTTATGGAAGGGCGTCCAGCAGTATGGCATCAAGTACATCGTCCTCTCCGGCCGCGGCGGCAACCTCATCGCGCGGCTCATGGGCAAGGCCAGTGAAGACGGCCTGTTCTTGATTACGGCACAAGAACTGCGCCAGTTCATCTATTCCATGAAAGGCGTCACGCCTTTTAAAATCATGAAGCGCTTCGGCCTGTCACAGAATCTGGCCAACGTCGTCATGCCGACGATCCTCTTGTATTACGAGCTTCTCCGATTGGTGGACATCGATATGCTGGTCGTCATGCCGACGACCTTTACGGAAGGCTACACCATGTATTACGTAGCCAAAAAGACGAAGCATCCCTATTTGGAACACCTGCAGGACCTGCGCCTCGATATGATGCGCCGCATGGCCTATAAATACTTGTCCGATTCCGTCCATTCTACACGGATTGAAGAGTACTGCAACGTCCTCTTTGAAGCCCTGTATAAGTTTATCGGTCTCCGGTATGAAACGAAGTATTTACTGCAGATGGCAGCGATTTTCCATGAAACGGGGAAATTCATCAATATCCGCAAACACAACCTCTGTACATACAATCTCATCGGCGGGACGGACCTCTTCGGCGTAGCTGACGACGAAAAGGAAATCTTGGCTGCTGTCTTGTATTACGCCTTTGACGGGACGCTGCAGGATGCGTCGCCCGTCTATGGCAAGCTGCTGCCCCGTCAAAAAGTCATTACCTCAAAATTAACGGCTATTTTCCGATTGGCCGACTCTTTGGATAAGAGTCATTTGGGAAAAATCACGGATCTTCGGGCCGAACTCGGCGAAGATGAATTGATCGTATACTATACGGCCGATTCCGATATTTCCTTAGAACGGTGGACCTATATGAAAATGGCTGTCTACTTTTCCGAAGTCTTTGGCATTTCGACGAAATTAGTGAAAGGATAAGATAATTATGCCAGATTTTACAGATGAACAATATTTTTTAAACCGCGAGTGTACGTGGATAAAGTTCAACGAACGGGTCCTGCGCGAAGCCATCGTGCCGTCCAACCCCTTGTTGGAACAATTGAATTTCATCGCCATCGCCTCTTCGAATTTAGATGAATTCTTCATGATCCGCGTCGCCGGCGTCAAACATCTCGTCGAAAGCGGCAGTAAATTTATCGATATCGCCGGCATGACGCCGTCGGAACAGTTCGACGCCATCCAGTCCATGGTCCACGAACTGGTAGCTGATCAGTACCGCTATTACGATGGCATTCAGCAGAAACTGCATGAAAACGGCCTCCATTTTATCGGCGTTGACGATTTGAATGACGATCAGCATATGTGGCTCGATGAGTTCTTCGGCCGGGAAATCTATCCCGTCGTTACACCGATGGCCGTCGACTCGAGCCATCCTTTCCCGTTCCTGTCCAGCCTAAACCTGAATTTGGCCGTCCTCCTTCGCCGTCAGCACGGTGATAAATCGGTCAAAACGGCCATCCTGCCGGTTCCGTCATCGGTCATCGACCGTATCATCGAGGTTCCCCAGAGCGTATCGCCTATTGGCCAGCAGGCAGAAGGGCACCAGTTCCTCTTCTTGGAAGATATCATCGCCGCTTATGCCGATCGGTTCTTCCTCGGCTGTGACATCTTAGAAGTAGAGCCCTTCCGGATTACCCGCGACGCCGATTTGGCTATCGACGATGACGTCGAAGACCTCTTGGTAGAAGTCGAAAAGAGCCTGAAAAAACGCCGCAAAGGGGCTGCTGTCCGCTTGGAATTAGCTGCCTCGGCGAGCCGCATGATCCGCGAACTCCTTCGCGACGAACTGCAGCTTGAAGAACGGGATATCTACTATATTCCGGGACCTCTCGACTGCAAGGTGTTCTTCTCCTTCGTCGGCATCGACGGGTACAATGAACTGCGTTATCCTCCGGTTAAGCCGCAGCCTTCGTCGGAACTGACCGCCATGGGCAGCACCGACATCTGGTCGGCCATTGCTGAACGGGACATCATGGTACACCACCCGTTTGAAACCTTTGAAACGGTAGAATACTTCATTCACCAGGCTGCCATCGACCCCGATGTCCTGGCCATCAAGCAGACCCTGTACCGCGTCAGCAGCCAGTCGCCGATTATCGCGGCTCTGGCTCAGGCCGCTGAAAACGGCAAACAGGTCACGGTCCTGATGGAAGTCAAGGCCCGCTTTGACGAAGAAAACAACATCCTCATGGCCCGCAAGTTGGAAAAGGCAGGCTGCCACGTTATTTACGGCATCATGGGCCTCAAAACACACTCCAAGATCACCCTCGTCGTTCGCCGGGAAGAAGACGGCATCCGCCGCTACGTCCACCTGGCAACGGGGAACTATAACGGCAAGACGGCCCGTATCTATACCGACGTCGGCATCTTGACGTCCAATACCCTCATCGGCGTCGATGCGTCGTCCTTCTTCAACCTCCTGTCGGGCTATTCCGATCCTCCGGAATGGAACAAGCTGGCCGTTGCGCCGCTGAACCTGCGGGAAACGATTTACGAAGAAATCGATAAGGAAATCGCCTGGGCCAAAGCCGGCAAGAAGGCCCTCATCATCGCCAAAATGAACTCCCTCTTGGATAAACACGTCATTGCCAAGCTCTACGAAGCGTCGGCAGCGGGCGTCAAGATTCGCCTTATCGTCCGCGGCATCTGCGTCCTTCGTCCGGGCATTCCCGGCGTCAGTGAAAATATCGAGGTCCACAGCATCGTCGGCCGTTTCCTGGAACACAGCCGCCTCTTCTACTTCCATAACGGCGGTCAGGAAGACGTCTTCATTTCCTCGGCTGACTGGATGCCGCGAAACCTCAATGAACGCGTCGAATTGATGACGCCTGTCGAATTCGCACCCCATAAAGAACAGATCAAACATATCTTGAAACTGTATTTCGACGACAACGTCAAGGCTTACGCCATGAACGAAGACGGTTCGTACCGTTATCTGGCCGATGAACGGACGGGGAAGGCTGTCAACGCTCAGGATACATGCCAACGCGAAGCTGAAAAGCTTCCGGCAATCCGCAAGCGTAAAGTGCGGCAGCTGCGCAATGTCGTCCTTCGTCCGCGTCCGTCTGAACAGGACTTAAATTGACAATCCCTGCGGCCTTTGCTAAAATGGTAGGAAACGTTTTAGGAGGCATGGCATGGACTGGAAAAGATTCAGTATAATGAGCTGGAAGCGAAAAGGGCCGCTTACACAGATGTATGCGACGATGATCGCCCTGTTAATCCTCGTTTCGCTGACCGGCTTCATCGATAAAGGAAAGTCAGTGACCCTTGTCGCCGACGGGACGACCCGTCAGGTTTATACGCATGCCGTCAATGCCGAGGCCTTGCTGCGTGAGTATAACATCGATATGGGCGATGACGACGAAGTCACCATGTCGACGCCGTCCCTCGACGACGGCAGTTACGTCAAAGTGCGGCGGGTCATTCCCGTGACCCTGGTCTATCGAGGGCAGTCGCAGACCGTCTATACGGCTAAGCGCAACACCCAGGAAGTGGCCGAACAGTACGGCTATTCAAAAGAAAAATACCGCCCTTACGGCGATATTCAAAAGCCCCTCCAGGCCGGGCAGACCATCGTCATCGGAAACGTCTCACGAAAGACGATTACCGAAGATGACGTCGTCCCCTATGCCGTGGAAAGCATTCCGGACGAAACCCTGGGGCAGGGGGAAGAACAGATCGTGCAGCAGGGCCAAAATGGCCGCAAGCGGGTCAAGCTGAACATCGTCAGTGTCGACGGTCAGGTTGCCGATAAAGAGACGATTTCAACAGAGCTCATTTCAGAAATGCAGCCTATGGTCCGCAAAGTGGGCACCAAGGCAACGGTTGAAATTAACACCGGTTCCATTTCGCATTATCAAAAAGTCATCGCCATGGAAGCGACGGCTTATTTGCCGACTGACGGCGACGGACTGGGCATTACCCGGACGGGTACTCGGGCCCGCTACGGCGTCGTCGCTGTCGATCCCAACGTCATTCCTTTGGGTTCGACGGTCTATATTCCCGGCTACGGCGTGGCCCGTGCCGAAGATACGGGCGGGGCCATTCTCGGCAACCGCATCGACCTCTGCATGGAAGACTACGATACCTGCATGGCCTTTGGCCGCCGTATGGTACCGGTCTATATTTTACAATAATATAGGGGAGATAAGGGGCCTGTCGCGACAGGTCCCTTTTTTCGCATCGAGCAGGCCGGGCGCGGTATTTCACCTCTTGCCCTCCTGATGGAGATGTGATATAATATTCAAGGTTTGAATACCAAGATTCAAAATACACACGCTTGGCGAGTCCAGCACTGTGCCCGTTTCATCATGAGACGGGTGAAGATGGGCGATGACCGGGCGGAGGAAAAAACAGGAGGAATCACACATTATGGCAGTAGTATCTATGAAACAATTATTGGAAGCCGGCGTTCATTTTGGTCACCAGACCCGCCGTTGGAACCCGAAGATGGCTCGTTTCATCTTCACCGAACGTAACGGTATCTACATCATCGACTTGCAGAAAACCGTTAAGAAAATGGACGAAGCTTACAATTTTGTCCGCGATTTGGCAGCTGAAGGCGGCAAAATCGTATTCGTAGGCACGAAAAAACAGGCTCAGGAATCGATTAAGAACGAAGCAGAACGCTGCAACCAGTACTTCGTTAACGAACGTTGGCTCGGCGGCATGCTCACCAACTTCCAGACGATTGAAAAACGCGTAAAACGCTTGAAAACGTTGGAAAAACAGGCTGAAGACGGTACTTTCGAATTGTTGCCGAAGAAAGAAGTTACACTTCTCAAACATGAAATGGAAAAACTTCAGAAATACCTCGGCGGCATCAAAGATATGAAAAAGCTCCCCGATGCTTTGTTCATCATCGACCCGAAAAAAGAAGAAATCGCCGTTTCCGAAGCTCGTAAACTCAACATCCCTATCATCGCTACGGTTGACACCAACTGCGATCCCGACGTTATCGACTACCCGATTCCGGCCAACGATGACGCTATCCGCGCCGTAAAACTCTTGACCGGCAAAATCGCTGACGCTGTCCTCGAAGGCAACCAGGGCAACCAGACCGAAGCCGGTGCAGCTGAAGAAACGACGGAAGAAGCAGCTGCAGAATAAGACCGACTTATTCTCTGAGAATTGAATGGTTATACATAAAGGTAAGGAGCCTTCGCTTCTTACCTTTATTCAAACGGTATATTAAACTTACTTTTAGGAGGAATACTCATGGCTATTACAGCAGCAATGGTAAAAGAATTGAGAGAAAAAACAGGGGCAGGCATGATGGACTGCAAAAAAGCACTGACCGAAAGCAACGGCGATATGGACAAAGCCGTCGATTTGCTTCGCGAACACGGCTTAGCTGCAGCTGCTAAAAAAGCAGACCGCATCGCTGCTGAAGGTTTGGTTTATTCTTACATCCATGGCAACGGCCGCATCGGTGTTCTCGTCGAAGTCAACTGCGAAACGGACTTCGTTGCTCAGACCGATAATTTCAAAGCACTCTGCAAGGATATTGCCATGCAGATCGCTGCTGCAAAACCGGCATACCTCAAACGTGAAGAAGTTCCGGCTGACGTCTTGGAACATGAAAAAGACGTTCTCCGCCAGCAGGCCCTGAACGAAGGCAAACCGGAAAAGATCGTTGAAAAGATGATCGTCGGCCGTATTGAAAAATTCTACAAAGAAAATTGCCTCCTCGACCAGGAATTCATCAAAGATTCCGACAAAACGGTTCAGCAGGTCGTTACCGAAGCCGTCGCTAAGATCGGTGAAAAAATCGATATCCGCCGCTATACCCGTTATGAATTAGGTGAAGGCCTTGAAAAACGGAATGATGATTTCGTTTCTGAAGTAATGGCACAAGCTAAATAAGATTCCATAAGAGAACACCCAACCCGTGTTCTCTTATTTTCTAATTGAACGATTTGCCAACATACAGAGGAGGCCCTTCTTTTATGGAACCGAAAAAATATAACCGTGTCGTATTGAAATTGAGTGGCGAAGCACTGGCCGGGAAACAAGGCTATGGCATCGACCCGGAAACGGTAGAAACGATTGCGAAACAGATCGTCGAAGTTAACAAGCTCAACATTCAAGTTGCCATCGTCGTCGGCGGCGGCAATATCTGGAGAGGCCTGTCCGGCTCTGCCAAAGGCATGGACCGCGTATCGGCCGACTACATGGGCATGCTGGCGACGGTCATGAACTCCCTGGCCCTTCAGGATGCCATGGAAAAGAACGGCGTCGCTACCCGTGTCCAGACGGCGATTAATATGCAGCAGGTGGCAGAACCTTATATCCGCCGCAGAGCGATCCGTCATATGGAAAAAGGCCGGGTCGTCATCTTTGGCGCCGGTACGGGCAATCCTTATTTTTCAACGGATACGACAGCCGCCCTGCGAGCTGCTGAAATCGAAGCCGATGCCATCCTCATGGCCAAAAACGGCGTAGACGGGGTCTACGACAGCGATCCGAAGCTGAACCCCGATGCCAAGATGTACAAGCACCTGACCTATCTTGACGTCATCAACAAAGACCTCAAGGTCATGGATGCGACGGCAACGACGTTATGCCTCAACAACAATATCCCCATCGTCGTCTTTAATATCGACAAGCCCGGGAATATCGTAGCAGCTGCCAGCGGAAAAGATTTAGGTACTTTAGTCGACAAAGAAGGCTAAACGCTGTATGATATACTTATAAAAATAAAATAAGGAAGTGATTGATGTGGAAGTAAAAGAACTGATCGCTCAGCACGAAGCTAAGATGGACAAGACGATTGAAGCGTTGAAACGGGAACTGACGTCCATTCGCACGGGCCGTGCCAGTACGTCGCTCTTAGAACGCGTGACCGTCGATTATTACGGGACGCAGACGCCGGTGAATCAGGTTGCCAACGTATCGGCTCCGGAACCGCGGATGATTACCATCGTTCCTTGGGAACCGAAGATGCTCGGCGAAATCGAAAAGGCTATCTTGAAGTCCGATTTAGGCCTCAACCCTAATAACGACGGCAAGATGATTCGCCTGGAAATTCCTCAGCTCACTGAAGAACGCCGTAAGGAATTGAGCAAGAAAGTAAGCAAAATCGCAGAGGACTCGAAAGTTGTCATTCGCAATATCCGCCGTGACGCCAACGAACTCATCAAGAAGATGGAAAAGAAGAAGGAAGTTACGGAAGATGACAGCAAGGAAGGTCAGGAAAATATCCAGAAACTGACTGATAAAAAAATCAAGGCCATCGACGAAATCAAAGCAAAAAAAGAAAAAGAAGTCATGGCTGTATGATGGATATACGGATTTTTATTGGCATGCCGTTACGGTATGCCAAATCTGTATTACAGGAGAAAAATATTCCTTACGTTGTAGAACGGACGGTGTCGCGGTCCCGATTTTTTCACTGCGACCCGGAGCAGACCTACGTCATCCGCGCCCATGCGGACGATAAGGGTGTCATATCGCTTTTGGTCAATGACAGCCTCGAGATGAGTGAATCCGTGGCCGCCGAACTGTCCAAAGGAGACCTGCAAGATGATTAACTTTTTTGGCAAGAAAACAGAGCCGGCCCCGACAGTAGGGGAGAATGGCCTGGATATGAATAACATTCCCCGTCACGTGGCCATCATCATGGACGGCAACGGCCGCTGGGCCAAGCGCAAGGGAATGCCGCGCAGCTACGGTCATCGTGCCGGCGCCGATACGCTGAAGCGCATCGTCATCGCTGCTGATGAACTGGGCGTCAAGATCCTGACGGTCTATGCCTTTTCGACGGAAAACTGGAAGCGTCCTGAAGAGGAAGTTTCCTATATCATGAAGCTGATGAAGAATTATCTCAGCAATAATTTGCTTCAGCTTAAAGAGCACAACGTGCAGCTGCACATCATCGGCGATCGGTCGCGCCTTCATCCGGAACTGCAGGAGGCCTTCGCCCAGGCCGAGGCCGACATGGCGTCTAATACGGGCCTGGTTCTGAATGTCGCCGTCAATTACGGCGGTCGTTTGGAATTGGTTCAGGCTGTCCGCCGCTTGGCAGACGATGTGAAAGCCGGCCGTTGTGACAGCGGCGATATCGACGAAGATTTACTGGCACGGTATCTCTATACGGCACCGGAAAACGACGTCGATTTGCTCATTCGTCCCGGTGACGATAAACGGGTCAGCAACTTTCTGCTCTGGCAGATGGCTTATGCCGAATTTTGGTATACGCCCCTTTGCTGGCCTGATTTTACGAAAGAAACGCTTGTCGAAGCTATCTCTTCCTTTCAAGGCCGAGAACGTCGCTTTGGCGGTTTAAAATAAGGCAGGAGAGGTAGTTGCATATGTTGGCAAAACGAATTTTGACGGGAATCATCGGCGGAGCCTTTACCATTTTTGTGGTCTATGAAGGCAATTGGCTCTACTTCCTGATGATGGCCCTCTTGGCTGTTGTCGCCTGGTATGAATACGGCAACATGGTTCATAAACTGCAGGCCGTCACAGCCGATACAGGCGGTGCCGTGTGGCTTCTGGCTATGTTGTGCGCCTACTGGTTCGGCAGTACAAAAATCATGTTCCTGTTGGGACTGGTGCTCTTGTGCTGGCTCATGCTGCGGACGGTCTTTTTCCACGATAAGGTGAAGCCTGTCGACAGTGCCTATACCCTGTACGGGCTCTTATATATCGGCAGCGGCTTTTTAGCCCTCTTAGCCCTGCGCAGCGGTTCGGCCGTCTCTTTTATGAGCGATAGTTTCAGTACGGTCATGGTAGAACCGGCACGATTCTTCGTCTTTCTGCTCATCTTCTCGACCTGGGCCAGCGACACAGCGGCCTTTGCCGTCGGCAAGATGATGGGCAAGGTCAAGTTGTGCCCGTCCATCAGTCCCGGTAAGACTCGGGAAGGGGCCATTGGCGGCTTTATCGGCACTTTGGTCGTGGCCATCGTTTTTTCCTTGATCTTTAAATTTTCCCTTCTCCACGCCCTGGCCCTCGGCATCATCATCGGTGTCATGGCACCTCTCGGCGATTTGGCAGAATCCATTTTAAAGCGAGTCTCCGGCGTCAAGGATTCGGGCAATATCATTCCCGGTCACGGCGGCGTCTTGGACCGTTTCGACAGTCTCCTCTTTGCGGCGCCTGCCATGTATGTCTATTTGATGCTGGTCATTTAAAAGAAGGGACGTTATGAAAAAAATCTTGATCCTCGGCAGTACCGGTTCCATCGGGACCCAGGCTGTCGACGTTATCGAAGCACATCCGGAGTCTTTTAAACTCGTCGGGGTCGCGGCTTACGGCCATTATAAGGAAGTGGCGGCTCAAATAGCCAGCCACGGTCTCCATATGGCCTGTATGGTCGACGAAGGTGCCGCTGAAAAGGTAAAAGACGCTGTGGGCCCGTCGTGCCGAATCTTTTCCGGGAGCGAAGGGCTGCTGCAGCTTATCGATGAATGCGGGGCCGATATCGTCCTCACGTCCCTCGTGGGTGCCGCCGGTATTGAACCGACCCTGCGAGCCATTGAACGGGGGATGGATATTGCCCTGGCCAATAAAGAAACCCTCGTCGCTGCCGGTGAGCTGGTCATGAAGGAAGCCGCCTGCAAGGGCGTCCGCATCCTGCCTGTCGACAGTGAACACGGGGCCATCTTCCAATGCCTCGACGGCCGCAAGTCCGAAGAGGTGGAAAAACTCTTGATCACGGCGTCGGGAGGGCCTCATTTTCGCCGCCCCTTGGCTGAATTTCCGTCCATTACGGTCGAACAGTGCTTAAAGCATCCGACGTGGAATATGGGCGGCAAAATCACCATCGATTCGGCGACGATGTTCAATAAGGGCTTGGAAGTCATCGAAGCCCACTGGCTGTTCCATATGGATTTTGATAAGATTGAAGTCGTCATCCAGCCTCAGAGCATCGTTCACTCCATGATTCAGTTCATCGACGGATCGGTATTGGCCCAGTTAGGCATGCCCGATATGCGGTTGCCTATTCAATACGCCTTTACCTATCCCGACCGGCTGCCCGTCCGCGGGGCCAAGGCCATCGACTGGAAGACCTTGGGCAGTTTGGAATTCTTAGCTCCGGATGATGAGAAATTTCCCTCCATCGGCCTTGCCTATGAAGCCGGCCGCATTGGCGGGACGATGCCCTGTGTCTTAAACGGGGCCAACGAGGTGGCAGTCTATGCCTTCTTGCGTAAGGAAATTTCCTTTACGCGTATTTTTGAAATTGTCCATACGGTTATGGAACGGCACGATGTCAACGGTGAGGTCACCCTCGAAACGGTTCGTCAGGCAGATGCCTGGGCCCGCCGCTGTGCTGCTTCCTTATTATAGAAAGGGGCTTTCCTTTGGGTATTACTATTTTAGCGACCATTTTCGTATTCAGCGTCATCGTCTTCATCCATGAATTAGGCCATTTTGCCACGGCGAAATGGGCCGGCATGCAAGTCGATGAGTTTGCTATCGGGTTTGGACCCAAGATATACAGTACGCGCCGCGGTGATACGGAATACTCTCTGCGGGCTATTCCCCTCGGCGGGTTCAACCGCATTGCCGGTATGTCTGAAGACGAACCGCTGAATGAAAAGTCCTTTTTGAATAAATCCGTTCCGGCCCGGCTGGTGGTCATCGCCGCCGGCGGAATCATGAATTTTGTGTTGGCTATTGTCCTCTTTTGGGGATTATTCTTTGCCATCGGCACGGTGACCGTATCGCCGGAAGCCGTCGTCGGTTCGACCATTTCCGGTTCGCCGGCTGAGCAGTCCGGCCTTACGGAAGGGGACCGCATCGTCCGCATCGGCAACAGCAATATTTCTCAGTGGAGCGATATTTCCGAAGCCGTCGCACCGTACAGCCATGCCGTCGTTACCGTTCAAATCGAACGGGACGGGAAGCGTCAGGACGTCGAAATGATCCCGGAAGTTGACAGTGCCTCCCAGAAAGTCATGCTCGGCGTCATGCCCATGACGACGCAGGAACGCCACGGCTTCCTTGATTCTGGGATTATGGCCGTCCAGCGGACGGGAGAAATCTGCCGTCTCATGCTGGTCGGCATCTATCAGATGGTGACCGGTCAGGAAAAAGCTGAAGTTGCCGGCCCCATCGGCGTCGCCCAGCTGGCAGGCCAGGTCGCAGCCTCCGGTTTTGCCAATCTCCTCATGTTCACGGCCTTCCTCAGCATTAACTTGGGGATTTTGAATCTCCTGCCCGTACCGCTCCTCGACGGCGGCTACATCATCTTGCTGATCCTCGAAGGCATTATGCGCCGGCGCATGCCGAGCAAGGCCTTGTACTACATTCAAGTCGTAGGCATGGTCCTTCTCGGGTCACTATTCCTCTTCGCGATGTTCCAGGATATCAGCCGGTTTTAGAAAGCGAGGCTTTTCATGAAACGCAGACAATCGATTCCGGTTCAGGCCGGAAAGGTTACTATCGGCGGCACTGCGCCCATTTCGATTCAGACCATGTCGACCATAAATCCGGCCCGTACGGCAGAAGCTATTGCCGATGCCAAGCGGCTGTCTTCCTACGGCGCCGAAATCCTGCGCTTTGCCGTTCCCGATATGGAAGCGGCCAAAGGCCTTTCGGCCGTCGTCAAGGCCGTCGACATCCCCATTGTTGCCGATATCCACTTTGACTATCGCCTGGCCCTGGCGGCCGTCGACAGCGGCGTTCAGGCCCTGCGCATCAATCCCGGCAATATCGGTGCCGATGAAAACGTCGTCCGCGTCGTTGAAAAGGTAAGGCCCAGTGGAATTCCCATTCGCATCGGCATCAATACGGGATCCCTGCCGGAAGATATTCTGAAGGCCCACGGCGGCCATCCGACGGCAGCGGCTATGGTGGAAGGGGCTCTGCGCCATATCCGCATTTTAGAACGCCTCGATTACCGCAATATGGTCATTTCCCTCAAGGCTTCTGACGTACCACTCATGATCGAGTCCTACCAGGAGCTGGCCGATAAAGTGCCTTATGCCCTTCATTTAGGCGTTACCGAAGCCGGTCTCGTCCGCGACGGGAGCATCAAGTCGGCCATCGGTATCGGAACCTTATTGTACCAGGGCATCGGCGATACGATTCGCGTATCCCTTACAGATGACCCGGCGGAAGAAATAAAAGTAGGCCAGACCATCTTGAGTTCTCTCGGTCTGCGCCGCTTCGGTCCGACCCTCATTTCCTGTCCGACCTGCGGCCGCACGCAGGTACAGCTCATCGAGCTTGCCAAAGAAGTAGAAGCGGCCATTTCCCATTTGACTGTGCCCATTAAGGTCGCCGTCATGGGCTGTGTCGTAAACGGCCCGGGAGAGGCGAAAGAAGCCGATTTCGGCATTGCCGGCGGCAAGGGGAAGGGGATTGTCTTTGCTTACGGCAAGGTCCTTCGTACGGCCCCGGAAGATCAGCTCGTCGCTGCTCTTTTGGAAGAAATAGAAAAATCAATCGCAAAGGAGTCTTAACTCATGTTAGCATCTAAACTGTACAGTCCGACGCTCCGGGAAATTCCGGCTGACGCCGAAATTTCCAGCCATCAGTACATGCTCAAAGCCGGTCTCATTCGTAAAAGCGGGGGCGGTTTATACTCATTCCTGCCTCTCGGCCGCCGAGTCGAACTCAAAATCGAAGCTATTATCCGCGAAGAAATGGATGGCATCGGCGCTCAGGAAATCATGATGCCTATCGTTCAGCCGGCTGAAATCTGGCATGAATCGGGCCGCTGGAATGCCTATGGTCCGGAAATGTTCAAACTGGAAGACCGGCACGGCGGCCAGTTCTGTCTCGGACCGACTCATGAAGAATTGATTACGACCCTGGTACGCAACGAACTGCGTTCGTACAAGCAGATGCCGGTTACCCTGTGGCAGATGCAGAATAAATACCGCGATGAAATCCGGCCGCGCTTCGGCCTCATGCGCAGCCGGGAATTCGTCATGAAAGACGCCTATTCGTTCGACGTCGACGAAGAAGGACTCCATAAGAGCTATCAAGACGAATACGATGCCTATACCCGTATCTTTACCCGCTGCGGCTTGGAATTCAAACAAGTTGAAGCCGACAGCGGCCAGATCGGCGGCAATCACAGCCATGAATTCATGGCCTTGGCCCAGGCCGGGGAAGCGGAAATCGTATCGTGCTCTCAGTGCGACTATGCAGCCGATATCGAAAAGGCCGCCGCACCGACCCTTGAAATGGCAGCTGAAACGGCTAAAGATGTCGAATTGATTGAAACGCCGAACTGTGCCACCATTGAAGATTTGGCACAGTTCCTGTCCATTCCGCTGGAAAAGACGATCAAAGCTGTCGCTTTCAATATCGACGGCGAAAAGACAGTCCTCTGCATGGTCCGCGGCGACCATTCGGTCAATGACGTCGCTGTCCAGAACTTCGTCGGCGGCAATGCTATTGAACCGGCAACGGAAGACGAATTGAAAGCTCACGGCCTCCAGCCGGGCTACATGAGCCCCATCGGTGCCGATAAACCGGACAATGAAACGTTCTTTGTCCTCGTCGACCCGTCGGCTATGGCCGTTCCCAATGGCGTCACCGGCGCCAACAAGGCAGGGTATCACTATCAGAACGTCAATCCGTCCCGCGATTTCAAAGATGTTACCGTCACGCCTATCCGCACCATGGTAGAAGGCGATGCCTGCTCGCACTGCGGCGCTCCGATTCACGTCGTCCGCGGCATTGAAGTCGGCCAGGTCTTTGAACTGGGAACCAAGTATTCCGAAGCTCTCCATGCGACCTTCCTCGACCAGAACGGCAAGGCTAAGCCTTACGTCATGGGCTGCTACGGCATCGGTGTTACCCGGACCATTGCTGCGGCCATCGAACAGTTCCACGACGAACACGGTATCATGTGGCCAGTGGCTATTGCTCCTTTTGAAGTCGCCGTCGTCCCGGTCAGCACGAAAGACCAGGATCAGGTGCGCATCGCCGAAGAACTCTACAAAGGCCTTCAGGATACGAAGACCGACGTCCTCCTCGATGACAGAAATGAACGAGCCGGTGTCAAATTTAACGACGCCGACCTCATCGGCTATCCCGTACGGGTTACGGTCGGCAAGAAGAGTGCTTCCGACGGCACGGTAGAAATCAAAGTTCGCCGTACCGGCCAGGAAGAAGTCGTCCCTGTCGGCAGCGCTGTCGCCCGTATTCAGGAAATTTTAGCTGATTTACGAAGCAAAAACATGTAATTTATGGAAGTCTGATGTAAAATAAAACGGAGAAACCTTGTATTCTTCTCCGTTTTATTTTGGTTCTATAATAAATGTTGGGGTCTTGTGGACACTCCTGTTCACAAGGCCCCTTG